>ULPC01038676.1_pt1 | contig 37909 bp, 57 predicted proteins | sample 1953181 | NCBI WGS metagenome assembly ULPC01 (sample SAMEA4835620, study PRJEB28245) | human gut metagenome | biome: gut microbiome; material: fecal sample | place: Denmark | collected 2008
TACACAATACTCTAAACCATCCAATATAAAATGTTTTTCATAACCTTTTCTTCCAGGAGAAACAGTTTGTTGTCTCATCTCAGCTAAAAGCTCTTTTAAAATTGGAGTATTAAAACTTACAATTGGAAGTATAACCATATTTAAATTTATCATATCACAAGGAGAACGTAAATCTTTAATTTGATTCCAAGTTTGTCCTGTTTTTTCGAGATATTTTTGAGTAATGATTTTCATTCCAATGTTTACACCATCTTTATTAAGAACTTTTACTCCATATTCATCTTCAATAGCTAATCTTAAGTCAATATCTTTTTGGCAACGATATAATAATTCTTCAGTAGAATCGACATCATTTATATTATACTTAATCATATTAGGAATTTCAGACGAAGGAAGTCAGCTTTGGAAGTCACCTTCATATTCTTGAACGCATCTAAATTGCATTGTTACTTGCATTTCTTTCAATCCAACTCGAAGTTTTTGTGAATATAGCATAGTAAGTAAATCTAGAGTTTCAAAATAAATACGATACTTCCATTTACTCCAAGAAGAAAAGTTAGAATCAATAGATTTAATAATAGTGTTACTTAAATTAAATAAAGATCGACAAATTTCAATATAACTTAATTTAGACATAGCCTTATGATAATCTATAATATAATTAATAATAGGATTATCATAATGTATATTATTATATCCACAGAAAATTTTATCAGTATTGAATTGTTGTTGTGTAGTATAATTTTTCTCTCAAATATTTGTTTGAGACTGTTCTCTAATTGTTCAAAACAAGTCTACAATTTTTTGTAGATCATTTCTACGTTCAGATATTTCTAAAAGTATATATTCTTTTGTTTCAGTATTTTTTACTGTACAATGAAATATATTAGGAAATATCTCAATATCATAAACATATACTACTTTACCTCTGATTAGCATTATACTTCATCGTATGTAATTTTAAATATATCTGGTTTACAAGGATAATACTCTCCTCGAACACCTTTAATGATATAATCTCCAATAGAAGCTTGCATAATTCCTTCAAGAGTAGGAATTCCTAGTACTCCTTCTTCATCATTGATATTTCCATAATACAATAAGGATTGATCAACAAATGCTTCAATTTCATCTAAATTATTTCCAAGATATTGAACAGCTTCAATTTCAACAGGTTTTTTCTTATATTTTTTAATCATTTATCACAGTATATAATTTATTAAAAACATCTTCATCTATCCAAAATATATAACCATTTCAATTACAATAATAACCGTTAATACGCTTGTTTTCTAAATGTTGAATTTTCTTTTGTAACACTTGATCATTGTAATCGAACTTAGTCATTGGTTTACATAGTATTTCTAAATTTTTAACTTTAGCTTTCATTAGAAAAAACTAGCAATAATTAAACTCAAATATAATAAATTTTCCTGTAAAATCATATTATTTAACTTACAGAGTTTATTATATATCTTAATATAAAAATTATATATAGTTAACATTTACCAATCATTTTTAACCATTTTTCGTCTACAAAATAAGACGAACATCCATATTGATCAACTCAAGAATCTTCAGTTATCAAATAAGCATGATCTGAAAAGTCTTTATGTGACATTAATTCTTGAACTTCAGGTCATTCAACAATTACATATCTTATCATTTTTAAATTTCATTTAATTCTTGTGAAAGTAGATTAGAATAGTATTTACGATAAAATGTGCGTATAGTATCTTCTCCTACTACTAAATCACGATGTTTATCTCTTTCAATTGCTATATGATAAGGTATAATAAACTCTTTATATTCTAATTCAGCATTATGCTCTTTTGCGATATCTTCCCATTTACGTTTAGTTTTAGGATTAAGATTAGTAGCATCAATAATAACATTATAATTATTTGTTAACGCGTTTCTAATCATTAGTTCCTCATAAATGTTAATTAAATGTTCTCTAGATGGAATCCAATAATCTCCGCACATTAATCGTATTTCATCACGATTAACTCGAATCCATTGAGTTTTGCCTTTAATAAATTCTTTAGCCCACGTTGTCTTTCCACTTGCAGGAGGTCCTTGTAATACAATTATTTTACTCATTATTTTCTATCCACATTTTATATATTGGAGCAGAAGCCATCATAAATTCTCTAAGCGGATCGCTTATTTTTTCTTTAAATACATCAATCCTATTTACTTTAAATTCTCTGATAACTTGTAATCCCCATAGACATTCTTGTATAAGTTCTTTATCCAAATTACACATACGTTCAATGTTATCTATTGAATTATCAATAATATATTTTCGAAGAGAAATAACATCAGGTTTTTCATATATATTAATATATTCTTTAATTTTTCCAGACTTTGATAATATAGAACATACATAAGGAAGTAAACTTCCAGATTTAATTCTTGTAAACCAGTCTTCCAAACTAAAAATTCTAACGTTATCATCTTTTGATGTTATATTATTTCCAACAATAATATATTCGTAACCTTCATTATAAAGAGAACAAGGAAGTTTATAAATAAATTTAACTTCCTGGTTCTCTTTGTATGTTCTTAGTTCTTCTTTAGTCATATTACTGTGCTGATTCGATATCTATAACTCCTTTATCTAACTCTTTTGTTTCTTTTTGTAAAAAACGGTTAGATTTTAATTTATATACATCAATATTAGAAACTTCTCTTCTGATTACAATTCCTTCCTCTGGAACTTTATTATTACATAACACTGAATCACCTTCAAGATAAGCTTCGCGTAATGCGTCAATAAAATTCTCATTCCAATGCTGTGCAGGATCTAAATTAAATAGATCTTTTGCATAACCGTAATAGAGTTCCGTTACAGGATGTAATCCATTTTCTACGCACCAATCCTTAACTTGTTTAGCACTATACTCGTGAACTTTTCCATCAACGTTAGTAGTAGTTATTCGATAAACAATAATATCAAATAACTTTGCATCATACATTGCACGAGCAGACATATCCTTATAGTTATAAACCTTAGGATCATAAACACATTTATAATCCCAATCTCCTTGAATACGACTACCTGTTGGCATAAATCCAACAATTTCAGCATATATAGTCATACCCTTAGGAATATAATCTTTAACTACTTCTAATGCTAAATTCCAAATATCACAATCGTAATATCCCTGAGTTACATTTAGATTAAGTACTCTATCTTTAATAACCTTTCTTGATGCACAGAAAACTGTATACTCTGAATCAATAATAGGAATATGTAATTTTTGAGCTAATTTCTCTTTCCAGGATAGTTTACGTTTAGTTAAAAGATTACAAAATATAGCAGATGTTCCGTGCTGTTTAATACTTATCTGAATGATATCAGAAGGATTTAATTTATAAATGTTATCCTGAAGTTTTGGAGTATCAATATGAAATCTAAACTGATTATCAACAATTTTAGAAGCAGTATTATTTGCATTCTTTGTCCTACCATTTAGATTAACTCCAGGTGTGATAACTTTAATTATATATTTCCAGACAATCTTTGTGTCATTAACAGTATCAAAAGAAGTATCAACTAAAGATTCTGCTTCTTCATAGATAGCTAATAGATCAGCTGGATCAACATTACGTTGTACTACAAACCTATAAAATTTTACATATGGAATAATAAACCCTTCAGATGCTATACCTCGAAGTTTAATACATTTTACACGGCCAGATTCTTCAAAAAATCCAGACTCTTCAGGATTTGCATTAAGATTAGCATCTCGATATAAATTGTGAAATTTTAAAAATTCAGGACAAATAACACACTCGACAGGAAAATATACATAATATCCTGGTTTAGAGTCAATAGTTGTCGATATAATATTACCGCACAGATGTACTAATTGAAGTCTATCTGCATTTGGATGAGGTCTAAAATTATGATCCTCTAATTTAACGATTTTTGCTAAATAATTAATATTAGCTTCTTTACTTGTTGTTAGTTTCATACATTCCAAATATTTGTAACAAATTATTTATTAACTGCTATATTTTTATACATAGCAATGGCACCTTGTAATGTATATAATGCAGATAATAAACCAGCTTTATCATCTAACATTACATTACAATATGGTTTATGAGAATAACCTGGTAAAAATGGAGTTATAGGATTAATATCGTCAAAATGTAAGTTAATATTTTCACAATATACCTTTGCCTTCTCTAACATCTCTCCATCTCGACACGTAAAGAGAATAACTTTTGCTCCAATTTGTTGTGCTTCTTTAATAGTATCTACTACCATTTGACATAACTCTTGCTCAAAGCTTTGATACGGTAATATTGTTTGATCATAATCAACACATATAATAATTTTACCGTATTTAACCCAATCTAAATATAGTTTTGTTACATAATAATCTGATGCGACTTTTAGTTGGTTAACTGTTAATTGTTGCATATTATTTAAGTATTAGTATGTTCTTTAATTACTTTCTGAAAAGCTTTAAACATATTCTCATCTGGAAAAAGTTGTTCTAATTGATCAACTGTAAATGCAGAATTATCATTAATTAAACTACTATATGGATCTGATATATAATTATATAATTCATCTATATTATTAAAGCAACTTTGATGCTCTAACATAAAACGTAATATTAAATTTGCATGCAATTTTCCAAATTGAGCAACTAACAAGTTTACAAAATTTCGAAATATATTTTCCCAGTTTGGATTATTAGATGCAGCTGCATATTTTACGCCTTCGATTAACATTTTTAATCTTTCCTTAGTTAACTCTAACATATTTTACATATCAATTTGATCTCTTAAAGCTTTCATTACTGGTAAATTTGGAACAGGTTTATCAGTTGTTGTATATCCAAAAAACTTAACAGTAGCTAGTTTTCCAATTAACTGATTAATATGTTCTCTATACCATTTTTTCAAAGCTCTATCTCCCATTGGCTTTGCTTCAAACGGATAACCTTCTTTGGTTTTCATGTTAAAAACAAAATCTTCTTCACGAAGACCGTCAGTAATACCAGTTATTTCAAACTCAGCATCTTGAAACATTTTAACTTTTATCATCCGTTTATCTCGCGCACCACATTTATATACTTGCTCAGGGTCTCGAATAACTAATCCTTCATATCCCTGATTAACAAATTCGTTATGTAGTTTAATAATTTCTTCCTTCGAAGAAACTTGCTGATGTTGAACAACTACAGTATAACTAGGTAAATTATCATTAACTTCTAATACTAATTGTAGTTCTTTAAGCTTAGTTAAACGATCTACAAATTTATGTTTTTCATCAGCAATATCATAAACATAATAACGTAATTCATAATGTTTATCTGAAAGATCTTGTAAACGTACTAAACCACTAATATAAGATAAAGGACGTCCATGTATATATAATTCTCCATCTAAAACTAAATCTGGATTAGCTTTAAAGAAAGTATGTAATTGAGGTTGTTCACAAATATAAGTAGCAGGAACATCGTAATTTTTTCCTCCTCTTGAAGAAGTATAGATTTTGTCTTCCTTTTGATTATAATACATCAAACATCTAACTCCATCTAATTTAGTACTAGCTAGCCAAGGTTTTTTTCAAAGACTATCTTTTATACCTTCTCAACTAAGCGCTAACATTGGTTTTAAATTACCATGTTGATCTGTATTACATTTAGGAACTTTATTTTCAACTTCATTTTTATCACTACAATCAACAATTCCAATTTCATCAGAAGTTTTATAACCTTTATCTAAATAACTAGATAACAAACTATTATACTGCAATTCGGCCTGTTCTTTAATAGTGCGCTTAACTTTTCCTTGATCAATTGTTACCAATGGTCTTGGAGTCATAGCACCATTATATATACCAGTTTTTCCAGTAATTGAATAAAAAATATCTTTATCGACAGTTACATGTTCATTTAAATAAATTTGAACATGCCGAATTTTACCTTTATTATCTCTCTTAAATAAATTATGACTTTGGATAATCATCTTTTTGATATATAATTAAATCACTTGTAGTACGACTACAAGCTACATATTGTAATTGTCTTAATTTTTCTCCTTTTGCAAATCGATATATATTTTCCATATCGATTAAAACAATTTGATACCCAGAACCTTGACTTTTGTATGTAGAAATACAATAGCCATAATCTAAAGTCTTACGTTTAATTACTCGTCCATTATATATTAAATCTGCAGGAGTTATAAAACTCTCATATAAATCATAAAATTTTTTCCAATCAGTAACTCTTTTACTTTTATGAGCTTTTAAACGCAATTCTTCTAATTCTATAGCTAATTCTTCAAAATAATAAGACGGATTTTTTCTTGACAAAATATTAACATTAATATTATTACCTTCAGAAGTACCTAATAATAAAGCATATCCGAGATATTTTCCATGTATTATGCACTTACGATAACTTTTAACAAAATAATCAACAGAGTTTTCTAAAATAATTCGAGTATTTTGTCTATATGTATCATATGCTGTTAATATTTCGCGTTCATGATATTCTTCATTATCTGAATATATCTTTGAACGTATTAATTGATTTAAAGCACTAATACGATTGTTTGAATATGTAATTAGTTTAGCAAGATTTGTAGATTGAAAATCTCCAGATAATTTAAAGAGATAACCATACTGATCAATCATTTGATGAATATTATTAAATACTGTTATACTACCATATTCATCAGAAACATTTTTAAACCTTTGTAGTGGTTTGTTTCTAAGATATTGAATAACTTTAGTAACAATACTATCAGATTGTCGATAAACTTTATCTAAATATAACTTTTCATTATCAAATGTTTTAGATAATCTATTATCTTCAATGCAAGCCAACTGTTTTGGATCTCCACTAAATATAATTTTTTGTTTTTTATATTTTTGCACTAATAAATCATATAATGAACTGTTTATCATACTGCATTCATCAATAATTAAAACATCATATGAAAATGTACGTGGAGGTATATTAAACAAATCAAATTGTAATTTTGAAGCGTCAAATTCTAGTATATCTAAATCAGGGCGTAAGTTTAATATTGAATGAATAGTCTCAGTAAACTGCCCATCATTAAAAATAGATTTAGCTTTATTAGTAGGAGCTACACAACATGTACAATACCCATTATCTGAAATAATACTATATAATATTTTTAATAGTGTAGTTTTTCCAGTACCTGGATATCCACATAAAGTAATAATATGTTTATCACTCTCTATAAAATCAATTAAACTAGATAATACACTTAGTTGTGTATCATCTAGTTTAATTTTATATATTTCTTCTAACTCACTTAATTCATAATCCATTTATTCTACCTTTTTCTTTCTTGATCTCCTTACTTTAGTATCAGAAGATCCAAAGCCATCAGAACCTCTATCAGTTTCTGGAAGTTTATCAACTTCAACTAATTCAATAGAAGGAATTGGTAGGATAACAATTTGCCCTATTTTATCTCCTACTTCATATTCTTTATATGTTATAGGTTCAATTAAGATCTCTGTAATAAATTTAAGGAATCTCTTAAATGTATAATACTGATATTTTGGAGAACGCTTAAACCTAAATTTAATTTCTCCTGTATAATTTTCGTCAATTAACCCAACACTATTACAAAGAAATAAATCTTTTTTAGAAATAGATGAGCGAGGAAATAAAAGAGCACAATGACCTTCAGGTAATTTAATTGCAATATCTGTTCCATATTCAATATAATCTTCAGTTTCTACTTTACTTGTAGCTACCATATCAAATCCTGCATCAGTCGGATGTGCTTTACTAGGAATAACGGCATTAGATGCCATTCGAATAAATTCTACTTTAGTCATTTACACGTACATATAAATTACAACAACATTTATCCCTTAAACGATAACTTTCGCAGGGACAATGAAGATCTCCATCATTTTCTGGATGTGCACAAGGACACAATCCATTATTCTTTTCAATTAATCGAGTAATACCTTGAACAATTTTAATATTTGGATTTAATTTCCAACCAGGTTTAATTTTATACTCCATATTATGAACATTTTGAAAATCCACAATTTTTACAAATCGTACATCCACCTTCGTAAACTAACTTTTCTCCACAATCAGGACAAACTTCATGTGAAATTACTCCATCAGAAATAAAGGTTTTAATAGCTCGTTTAACGCCATTCTTCCAAGTATTAAGAGTATCAGATTCAAAATGCATACCATCGATGATTTTAACAACTTTATCTAACTCAATTCCACCACGTAAAAGAGCAGAAATTAATTTAGCATAATTCCAATATTCTTGATTAAATATTCGAGATAATCCGCCTAAGCGATTAATATATCCATATTTATCAACATATTGAAAATCATAACGTTTTCCATAAGAATCTTTAACCTTAATAATTTCTCCTTCAGTTATTGAAGAAGGAATTGGAAAATCCTCAATATTATTAATTCCTGTAAAGATTTCATAAGGTTTATCATCTATAAGACCAACAAATGCAATTCAATTTTCTGAACCATTTTTAAATCTTACTAATTTAGCCTTAAGTGATTCAGGCCGTTTTGCAACATCCTTAATTACAGGTTTCTTAGAAAGAACAGCTCCGCGTTTACATCCTGACCGATAAATTGTTACACCTTTCAAACCATTCTTCCAAGCTTCCATATAAATGTTTGCAACGTCTTCTACAGTAGCTGTTTCAGGAAGATTAATGGTAGATGAAATTGAAGCATCAATATACTGTTGTAAAGTAGCTTGAATTTGTATCCTACTTTGATATGGAATTTGTTCCGAAGTTACAACATAATTTGGAAGATTATCCTCTGTATAACCTTTGTCAATTAACTGTTTAATAATAGGAGTATAAACTTTATAATAACGTTCTTCATTAACAAGAGATTCTGTCTTTCTTGTATATGAAGTAGCATATATAGGTTCACATCCAGTTGAAATTCCAAACATAGTAGCAATGCTACCAGTAGGAGCACAAGTTAATAGTTGAGAATTACGAAGACCATATGAAATAACATCTGATTTTAAATCTTCATATTGTAAATCATCTTCTTCAAGAGAATCAAGACTTTTAAAGAAAGGAGTATCTACTATATTATCTTTAAATTTAGGATATGCTCCATCGAGTTTTGCTAATTCACAAGATGCTGTAACAGCTTCTCTAATTAAAGTATGTCCTATATAATTTAAAATATCAATAGAATTAGCATCTCCATATCTGATTCCCATTTTAATAAACATATCAGCAAGTCCCATAATACCGAGTCCAATTTGTCTCCAGTCTCTTACTGAATCTTGCTGTTCTTTTAACGGATGTAAAAGCAAACCTTCATCTAAAACTTTATTCAAAGCTTTAACTGCAATATGTATAGTTTTAGAAAAGTCTACTATATCAAAAGTTTTATGATCAGTAACAAATTCAGCTAAGTTAATACTACCAAGTAGACACGATCCCCCTGCAGGAAGTGGTTCTTCTGCACACGGATTAACTCCAGCATACTTAAATTCAAGATCGTTACTTAATAAATTCCATTTAGTAATTCGATCCCAAAATAACAAACCAGGTTCTGCATAATCTCAATTCATTTTAGCGAGTTTAATAAAAATCTCTCTAGCTGAAACTTCTTTCGTAATAGTTTCTCCTACTTCAGAAGTAAATGATAAAGTTACATTTTGATTATGTTCAACAGCTTCCATAAATTTATCAGTAACACGTACTGAAATATTTGCCTTTGTAACTTTATCAAGATTAGATTTAAGTTCAATAAACTCTTCAAGATCTGGATGATCACAAGATATAGAAATCATTAAAGCGCCTCTACGCCCAGATTGCCCAATAAGACCAGTAATATATGAATAAAAATCCATAAAACTTACTGCTCCAGAAGTTGTTTTTGCAGCATTATTAACTTTAGCTCCAGTAGGGCGAAGATTTGAAATATCAATTCCACACCCTCCTCCATAACTAAAAGTACGAGCTAATTTAGCGCCACACTCAAAAATTGATTCAAGATTATCTTCAGGAGGAGCAATAACATAACAATTAGAATATGTTACTTTTCTGTTTTGCTTTTCAAGTCCTCTATTAGCAAGAATTCTACCTCCAAAAATAAACTTTTTACTCTTAATTAAATTTTTAACTTCAGTATCTCCTCCAGAAACTCTATCAAATCACTCATCTAGCGATTCTTCATTAAAACGATATTTATTATTTCAGATAGTTATCGCTAGCTCATCGTTATTTAATCATTCTTGTATCGTCATAGTATTATTATTCAAATCCTCTAATTTTCCTTTTACTAATTCTAACATCTGATTCGTCAACTCCAAAAACAATATATTGTCCCAATTGAGCTCTAATTGAAGGAGTGTATTCTATTTCAAAATCAACATCATTTGCAGTATATACAGTTTTTCCATATACACTCGCTTGATATTTTCTTGTTAGTTGTTTCGCTAAATCTAACGCTTCTGCTTTATTTTTAGCAACTCCTAGTAAAGTATTATCTTTCTTTGTTCTAATCTCAATAGTTTTTTCAAGTTGACAGCGGCCTTTCCTTCGAAAGTTTTGTACTTTAAAAGGATTTTTACGGGTATCCTCTATTCCTGATGAAACAGTAATAATAATTCCCGCATCTTTAAAATCAAACATACCTTTTTCTTCGAGAAAGTCTGCTGCATATATATTTAGTTCTTTTGTTAGTATTGGAGACCCAGCTTTTTTTCAACTTTTTGTTGCATCTTGAACTACAGTAATACCTGATTGAAAAGCTATTAATTTAGCTTCTTCTAATGAATGGGCTTGTATTTCTATTTTCTTCATATTAAACAAACATAACATCGTTAGAATAATCATTCATCTCGCAATATGCAACCATTTTTAAAAGTCTACAAAATTCTTTCCTACCTTGTTCTAATAGTGCAGTATTTATTGGAAAAACTCCAGCGCTATTATTAGCAGTAGTTTCAACGACTATAACATTACATCTAATAGTCCAATCGTTTGGATTATAGTTATATTCTTTTTCACAATATCGTAAAAGTATCCACAAATACATTCCAAATTGTCTAGAATAATGAAATTTAACAAAACTATCTTCCATAAACTGTCTAATTAAATGTCCTGTAGTTTTTAAGTCATTTAAAGTAATAACTTTATTTTCAGTATCTATAGTTCAGTTGTCAGCTTTCATTTTTAATTTTAGAATACACTCTTTTTCTGCCAAACAAGCTCGTATATTAATAAAAAACGCATCTTCATTATATGATAAAATATCATCTCCAAATAAATCTTTTGGTTTAACTAGATTTTGGATTTGAAAATTATTACGCAAATTTGATATACAATTAGATACAGTTATTCGATCTTTAGAAGATAAAAGAATAATAGAATCATCAGTAATACTTTTACTATTTAAATAATACTTTAGACCCTCTTTAATAATTGTTTTAATTCGTAATGTATTAATATTATTCTCATAATAATGTACTCGCTGACATGATTTTACAATAGAATCATAAATATTATGTCCAGAAATTCTAAACGATTTAATCGCATCAATAACTAAACCTAACTTAGCACTTGGCTTATTTAAGTCTGGTCCTAGTGTAAAAGATTCAGGTTGTAAAAATAATTCGTGTATAGCTGAACCAATAGATAATGAAGTTGTTGTTTCTCCAGTAAATCCAACCTTATATTTTTCAGGACATCCATCTTGATCTGGATTAATTAATTTTAACCGAGAATTTGAAATATAATCTGAATATTCTTGAGAGAAATATTCTTGATCCGATATTTTTTCTCTTCGTACACTTTCTAATTCGGGAGATAACTTAATGTCAGATAAATTTACTATCATTATTTTATTGGTATATTTAAATCGTAAATTCTTCGGTGACCTACCTTATAATACTGATTGTTTGGAGCATCCATTAAATAACAAAAAATTCCTGCATCATTAATTTCTTTATAGTTTTCATACTTATCGTCTATCATGATAGTAATACCCTTTTCTTTGAGTATACTAACTTTACTTGCATTCCAAGGAACTGTTAAAACTGGAGCACAAGGTAAACCATTCTTTTGTAAACTTTCTTCAATCCACTCAACAGGAATATTTCGAGCAGTAATATAATAATCTACTTCAAAAGATGGACGATGCAGAATTGGTAAGTTAATCCAAAATTCCTTATCTGTTTTTAATTCTTTCAAATGTTCATCCATTTGATAATTAGCTTTCCAATAAGGATTCATTTTAACTCCAAACTTTTGTTCGTACGCAATGTTAAAATTAAAGATTACATTATCTAAATCACAGCCGATTATAGGCTTATTAACTGGAGCAATAACTCTATCATCTCCTTGAGGATAAATGTGATAATATTCTGCAAGAATTAGAGCATTCATAGCAACTTCTCCTATTTGTAATAAGCCTTCATCTGTATAATCATTACCTAGTTCAAATTGAGCTAAGTGCTTTTTTAAGTTAGATAATACTTCAGACCATTTAATACCTTTCTTTCACTGATTTTCCTGATATTTAGTTAATTTACTAGTTAAAACTTTGTTAACTTCCTCAATACCATATTGCGGTATTAAATCATATCTAACTTTCAAGTTTTTGATTTGATCTTTCATCTTTTGTATTTATATCTTTATTATCTGTTTTATATAGAGAACATAAAAATATTTCACATAATTGTCCAGATAATCCTAAATTAGTTTTAGGATCTACTTTAGGTTCAAAAGACGGTTTATATTCTAATTCTCCATTTTCATACAGACTAAAATTTAAAACAATTTTTTGTCCATCCTGATTAATAAATTCAACTTTACAAGTTTCCATATTTTTTAATTAATTCATAGAAAAACTCCTTAGAAATCATGACAATTTCACCAGCAGATCTAAACGTTTTTTCAGTAGGCTTTTGATAATTTCAAAATACTACAAACGGTTTATCTTTTAATGGACATTGTTCCTCAATTGCAAAATAATTAGGACATTTGCCTGTACGTTTTAATTGAGGATAGAAAAATAATTGATTATTCTTATCAATCAAATCTATCTTATTATCATCCATTGCTTTAGATTCAGAACGTGAAGTTACTACACCACTAAATCCTAATTCTCTTAATTCCTTTGCAATTTGTTGTTCGTAAGCCACACCTCTAGCCCTCGATCTCTTTAGGTTTCTGGCCTTTGCTTGTCTTTCATTCGACATATTTCTTTGCTTCTTCAATTAATTTAATAGTTTTATCGTGTTTATATTTGGCATAAAAGTCAGATATATCTTTTGCTTTATATCTTCACGGTATTCAAACTGGTATAACTTCTGGAAATTTTCTTTTAATTGATAACATAGCTCTTAATCCTGGTCTATCATTATCATATAACAAAATTATATACTTAAATCTCTCTTTAAGACGATTATACTGAGATTCAGATAAAAAACAATTTTCAGATATTGGAGCTATAGCTGAAATACCTAAACTATATAAAGTCATTACATCTTTTAATGATTTAGTAACAACTAAATAATCTCCAGTTTTAGGAAGCATATGTGAACCTTGTAGTCTAAATGATTTTCAATTAGAAATGAATTTATATTTTCTATTTCCTGGAAAATAAATTCTTCAACGTTCAATTTCTTCTCTAATACCACCATAATAACCAAAAACTAATTGATGATCACGATGTAAATGAAACAAGTTATTATTAAGAAAAACATTTTTGCAAGAAAATACTTTAAATTTCTTTAAAATTTGTGCAGTAATTCCGAATTTAGATCACCAATCTAATTCATATTGTTCAAAATCCTTAACTTCAACTTGAATAACAGCATCTGTAGTATCTTCGAACTTTGTATTAGAATATTTAATTAATGGCTCATTAACTTTAAGATTTTTACTATGTATAATACCAAAATCATTTGCAATTATTTGCAGAGCCTTACCGTAAGAACAATTAAATTTATACATTACAACTGACACAAAGTCTCCAATAAAAAAGCCTGCAAAATCTTTAAATATTAATCTTCCACTTTTTTTACTGCGATAAAAAGCACAAGTTGGCCTATTATCATTTCTTAATGGAGATTTTAGGAGTCCCTTTTTTACAGGGACTCCTAAATAATGTTCCATTAAAGTTTCTTCAGCAACTCTACTAAGAATTAATTCCTTAGTAATTGTAATTGGTTCTAATACAAATTCCATTAACTAAGGTACTTTATACTAACTAAAACGGCAAATCGTCACCTTCATCTGCAACGTTACCAGCATTCTGTTCATCTTCTATTTTAAACTCTTCGCGCAGATCGTCTAACTCACTACCCTTCTGACGCATATCAGTAGGTTTAGCATTAGCTGCATTTTCTATTGCTGCTTTTTCCTTAGCGGTTAATACTAAATCATTACCAATAACTTTCGTAGTCATATAAATCGCATTATCCTTATTTAGACGCGCGATATATCCAGGGAACCCAACAAAATTACCCGTAGTAGGAACAAGTTTAATCTGAGTCTGTGTTCCAACTTTCTTATCCAGATATTTCTTTAAAAGAGTGATGAATGCGTCAAAGTTAGGCGCAGCAAACTTATCACCGTTATTCTCAATATTATGTGCTAATTCAGGATCGAGAGCATCAATAACCTGCTTGATTTTACACATAAACTGTTCTGCTTCAGACGGGTTAGTACCGTACTGACTCTGAGTTCTTTCTTCGGATCTAGGTTCAAAAATTCGTTCATTGTGAATACCACTACCATCTACAGCTTCAAAGCGTAATTCAATTGCACTATTTGCACCATCAGCCTTATCAATACCCTTAAAAATTACATTATGAATTCCAGCGCGAAGAAAATTGTTCGATACTACCTTAGCGTCTTTGACGCCACCCATATTATACATACTCATATTCTTAATATTTTTTAAATTAAAGTTAAATCATTATGTTCCTCAACTAAGCTTTCATCAGCTTGAATAAGATCTGATTCATTAATTGAATCCATTTTAAACATGCCTGGTCTATATTCTTCAATTTTGAATAATAGACCGTACTTAGTTAAAATTGTTCTTTGAGTTCCTTTAAATGAAACTGTATTACTTTTTGATAATTTATTACCTGCATTAGGATCTGCAAATATTTCTGCTTTTCCAATAATTGGAAAAGTTATTTCGTTATTTTTTTGAATATAATTTACAGCAATTCTATCTCCATAATGTATAGACATTAATTCAATAGCTTTAGGAGAAATAATTAGTTTATTATCTCCAACCTCAATAACAGGTAGATCAATATTATCATACTTTGAAGGCTTATTTACTACCTTAATGTTAGTAACAGCCTGTGTTTCTACATCAAAATCAAAAGATATTCTTAGCATAAAATTTCTACTTTAAACTTGGATAAATACGATCCCAATGTGATACAAATGTACCATCCTCCATACGTTCAGCTACAATAATGTCTTTATTTGCTAAATGTACAGGACGAGCTCCAGTTAAAATTTCACCGTTTTGTCCAAAGTTAATACATAAATTAGAATTTTCGTCACGATGTACAAATCCAATCGCATCACTTCTAGCAGACAAAACTCGTTTAATTTTACCAGTTAAATCAAGATCTTTAACAGATCCATCCAAGCCTTCATTTAACGCAGTATCCTTTACGTGTCCACAAATAATCAAATTATCTGCAGCACTTCCTACCATATCTACTATTGCTTCAATTGCAGTACGTAAAAATCCCCAACCACTTCCATTAGGAAGTTGCGCAATGTCCTTAACATCTGCATATTTCGGACTAAAAATAGGAGAATTTTGATACATCTGTATAGCAATCGGTTTTGCCATATCTTCAATAGCAGTAATAGTATCTATAGTAATATACTTATATGGTCTACCAGCATCTTTAATAGCTTTAATAGTTTCTTTTAGTTCTTTTAGGTTATTTATCTTAACCTTTAGAGCATCAACATACGTTGAACCATTTTCAAAATCTAAAATCAAGTTATTATCTAGAGTGCTTAAAACAGTTGTTTTACCTACTTTAGGTAAACCAAATAAGATCAAATATTTAGGATCCTGAGTTTCTGCAGGAATTTTATTCTTTGGTAATTCGATAGCCATATTTAAAAACTAAATTTAATTGTTGGTTTGCTATCTTTTTCTACTGTATCTTTTACAGCTGTATCTTTATCATTAACATCTTCTAATTTTTCATCTTTTCAGGATTGATATAAATTATAATCTATTTGATCAGGTTTAGGAAGTTCAACAAACTTTCCAACGCTACCTTGAAAACCAGTACAAAAAGCCTTATTAGCATTACCGAATCTATGTTTAAGTAGAATTAACCCTCGTATTGCTCCACCTAAACCAGGTTCAATTATTGAACCATCTGTATCTTTAACATCTGCTACTCGATAATCACGATAAGTTTTTAACTGATATTTAATTGGATAATACACAGCGATAACAATATTTGCGTCATTTACAGGATTACCACTATCTTTACAATCATCCAAAGTAGGTTCTGAAAGTTGCATTTTTTGTCGATTAATATCTCCAGCATTTCTATTTTCTTGCATAATAAAATCAATAGAAATACCACAAACTTCTCTAAATCTAACACAATAGCCAGAACATCTATCTATTTCTTGTTTTTTATCACGTCCTCCTTTAGGAGTTAATAATCCAGCATGATCTAGAACTACATTAATAATAGCACTTGAATCATTTGGAATATAAATTGTTTTTCTTCCATCGGGAGAAGTAGTAAAAGTTCCACGTTCTCGAAGAATTTTAACCATTGCATCATAAAAATCATCTGCAGATAATTGTTTATCGAAAATAATAATCTTTTTTGATACTGAAGCAAGTCATTCCTTTGCCTTTAAAACTTTTCCGTAAGATTCATCAGGCATTTTTTTTCTAACAGACATTAAGTCCATAAACGATAATTCAAGGTTAAACTCTTCAAGTAGATACAAAGAAAGAATTTTAGCTAATAATACATCTTCGTTCATTTCAAGACTAAAATAAACATACGTAATATTAGCATCTGGATAATCCTTTAATATTCTATATATGTCACTATATATTACATAACTAGATTTTCCAGAACCACTTTGTCCATATACTAATTTATAAATTCCTTTTTGAAAGCCGCCTGTATATCAATCTAGTTTTGGCAATCCTGTCTTTAAACCAAGATTTTTGCCAGATCTACCCTCATCGATCTTAGCATAAAGTGAATCAACACTAGCCATTAAACCGTTTCTATAATATCATACATACTAGCTTGACCTTGCATACCTTTAGCTTTCATTTCTGCAAATTCATTTCACTTACAAGAAGCTACAAATTCTACAATTGGTATATGAATAAGATCATTCATCTTTGCTCACTCTAATATACTAAGGATCTCCTGATGTTTACTTCGACTATGTCCAATAGTTGAAGCATATCAAAAATAAAATTCCTGTAAATCTTTAAATTTCTTTGATATATTTTTAAGACTTACATTGCGACCATTAATATACAAAGTGGTTGGATAAGCATTCATTAATTCTTGTCCAAGCTCTCCAGTTAATTTAAAATACTGCTTAATAAAATTTTGATTAAATTCTATTTCATCAGGATCATAAACATTAGGGTTATAGTTTTTCTTAATAACACCTTTAGCTTTTAAAGAATCAAATAAACTTCTTAAACGTTCTTTCCCTCCACCGTCATATCATCTCTTAAAATAAATTCGATGTTCTTCAGGACGTCCATTCTCTGTTTGAGATATAAACGTTAAATATACGAGTAACAACTCATCAGCTGTTAACCCATATTTAGTCATGATATTAAGAATCGTATTTAGTTCCATATATACGATTAAAGATAAAACATAACGTATTACGTTAAATCTATTTACTTAAAATCTATGCTCTATATCTATTATTCCTCTTTTAGGTCTAGTAGAAATCTCTCCTCCGTTTAATATGATATCTAACTGATCTTCATTAATTGTAATATATTTTTGATTTGAATTTGAATTATTAAATCATCCCTCTTCAATTGTTCCTCCAATAACTAAAGTAAACATTTCGGAAATTTTGTCCTGTTCAAATCTAATAATTCTTCCAATTCTCTGAGTTGTACGAGTTTTTGAACTATCACAACTCAAAATTATTCCAACACTTAATCCTTTAATATCAACACCAGCGTCCGCAGATTTACTTGTACTTAAAATACCTGAATTCTGTGAATTAAATATATCCATAGTTTTTTGATTTTCAAGTTTTTTCTGTTTGCTGTGTAATACTAAAGATCCTCGAGTTTTAAAAGATTCAGCATCTTTAATAGTAGCAGAAAATGTAATACATTTTTTGTCTGTTCTATGATCAAGAATTTTATTCGCTATTTCAAACTTCTTAGGATGAGACATCACAAAGTTCTTACGCTTTTGCAACATTCTCATTCAAGCTACTGCTAGACCTTTTATCTCTTTTGCAGTTTTACCAACTTTTTTAGCATAAATGGCAGCAACATTACTTTTTTTAATACAATTTTGAGCTAACTTAAAATCAAAATTAAATATAGAGAACAATGATTGAAATTTTTGATTTCAAATATCATATTGTGTTAAGTCTACATTTAAAATTACTTTATAGTTTCTATAATTTGATAATCAATTATTTTGAATAGCTTGTTCAATTGTAATTGTATCACAAATTGAAGTATATTGCTCTAATCACTTATGCCTGCCATCTAATCGTTCAAAGGTCGCTGTTAAACCAAGAAAATACTTATATTTAACAGTTTCAAACATTGTGATATTAACTGGACTAGCTGCACAATGTACTTCATCAATAACAAACAAATCGACTGTGTAATTATTTTTTACAATAGTATTAAAAATTTCTACTTTGCAGACAGAAAAGAGTTGGTTTTTAGCCAACTCTCTATTTCACTGTTGTTTTAAAACATCTGTTGGAACTCCAACTAAAACTACTAATTGTGGATTTCGAGAGTACAATGCTTTAATTAACATACATGCACCATAAGTTTTTCCAACACCTGTACATCAACACAGCGTACCATGTCCTCCACTATCAATTCAACGTCTTATACCTAATTTCTGACGCTCAGTTCTATTCATCAAAGATACAAAAATTTATTCAAATAATAAAGTATACTCTACTTTATTTTTTCATTTTCAAAAGTTGGAAGTGCAATATTTCTTGCATTTGCAACTCTCTGAATATTAGACATTAAAGTATTCCACTTCGTTATATGATAATTTAAATCATTATCTAACAATAGTAAAATCTTGTCTCTCAGAGTCTTTAACGTAACAGAAGATAGAGATGAGATTTTAGGTAATGCACTTAGCTGTACTAAAGAACGGAATTCTGCAAAAGACAAACCTGTCGGACTAATCCGTAACTTAATATCAGGGCTTAAGCAAAGTCTTTCTTTAATAACTTCCATTCGATTTCTTGCGTGGCCATTTTTATCTACTTCTGTTAATTCAACTTTTTCTTCATCAGTTAGCCAGATACCTTGTGCTAGTATAAACTTATCTGTAATCATCTTTTTATTTAAAACATCAAGTTTATCAAAACAAGCATCCATTAAACGACTTACAGTAACTCGTTCAAATATGGGATCTAACCCATTAAATAAAATTGAAATAGACTCATTAAGAATATCTCTATCATATAACGTACGTTGATCATTAATATAATCAAGTATGTCTTTCTTCGTTTTTATATCGGCGTTACATTCATGTAAAAGATATCGTACAAATAATTCTGTATTACATGCATCTCAGGTTTTACGTATATTTTCTCGAACAACATATTTACCTGGATACCATGGGCTCGGATTAAATAACATTTCGTGACAATGTTTATATCACTTTTGTAAATCTTCTGGAGCTGCAGACATTAATTTAATACTATTTCCATTTTTATCTATTCATGTAAGCGATTCAATTGAGTCTATCGCATTTTGTAATTTTTCACCAAATTCTGTACGCATATTATTCAAATTCAAATTTGTCTTGTTTACATATATCTTTTTGTTTAAAGAAATTTATAAGATAATTATTTGTATAATTATAAATTTCAAAATCTTTAGAATCTTTATTAAATCATTGAGTTATACCGCCTTCAACATATTGAAATTGTAAATAACCAATATCTCCAACTTCAAATTTATTTGTAATATCTCAATTTGGTAATTTTACAACAGAAATGTATTTCAGATCATCAGTTGGTTCTCGATTTAAATCTTCAACTACAATTTCCTGATATTGTCCGTCTTGAATAACTAAGACTTTACAATAAATAGTTATTATCTGTGATGACATGTCTACAAATTTCTGCTATATTAAGTAATTTAAAAGTAGTATTATTAATTAGTTGCATTTGACTTTTATGAAAATGGCCATAATACCAATATGTTACATCATCTTTATAATCATCATATACACGATCTAGTAGCTTTCTTTCGTTATCTAAATCTTCAAGCAATTTTGGATCTGATTGCGCAAATTGTAACACAATATCTCCTTTATCTACAGGATAACAAAAAGATGGAGCAGAATGAGAACATATTATATCAATATGTTCAGTTACTTTTGGTTGATACTGAATAGTTTCATTTGGCCAATAACCATACCCCATTTCTAATCGGTACATTCTATCAATAGAAGTACCACCACCAATACATAATATATTCTGATTTAAAACATGTACAATAGTATAATCAGGAACATTTAACCAATTTCTTGGCTGACCATTATCCTTCACTAAATCAATATCTTGAAAACATAACGGATCATCATGATTACCACGAACGCCAATAATATAGCAATTTGTAGCTACAAGTTTTTTATTTATGAAGTCAATCATAGATCTTTCCCATTTAGGTTGAAATCCAAGACCAACATCTCCACAAATAAATATTACAGAATCAGTCAAATGATAATTATTAATAATATACTTTAGATATTCTAAATTACCATGTAGATCTCCGCAAAAATAAATATCCTTAATCGTATTCGGTAAATGAATCGTCATATTTACAATTAAATTTTAGTATATTATCAATAATATTACTAATTAAATAAGGACTTTCAATTAAACAATCATCGTCTTGACAAAGCATTTCTCCACTATGACAGTGATGTTGATTACATCAATTAATAATAGCTTCAACTACTTTTTCTGCGGCATTAGAAGTTGTGTCATAAACGCAACTAAAATTTTTAATTTTTAGTTCGGTCATAAAGATTAATCTACGTCTCCTTTATAAGCATTCATGATTGATTTCTCCTTACGAAGCCAAGAGCCTTCAGATTCAGCAATGTCAAGTACTGTACGACTAATAGATTCTTCTTCTACTTGTTCGTTTACTAACATACCTGTTTCCTTATCATGACCATTTAACCAATTAAATGTAGCCCAATCTCCTTCATTAGCTGCCTGATCAACAATCTCATAAATCATCTGTGTAGTTTGTATTTCAAGATCAACAGTAAGTTTAAAAGGAGTTACCATATCAGTAATTTCTTTGTCAAACTGTTCAATGGTAGGATAAATATATTCAGCATCATTCTCGTTAAGATATTTACGAACCCAAGAGTGATGTAGATACTCCTCATCGGCTCGTTGTTTAAAATATTCTTCAAGAACAACTAGTCCACGTACTCCAAAATAGTTTGCAAAATTCATATAAATATTATGGTTCTGCAATTCATGTTTTAATTGTCGAAGTAGTAGCTGCTGAATTTCCTTGCTTAAAGTACATTTTCTTCTACCTAAATCCTTACCTTCGACAGGATCGTTAGCTGCCTTTTTAATTACCATATAATAAAAAATTTAAAAATACAAAGCATTTCTGCTATCTAGTAAATATGGATTTTATAACTTGTCTTGTGAAAATTAAAATTAAACTGATATTCTAATAACCAATAAGTATCAGAATATATAGTAAATTCATGATTATTAACCTCAAAACGAATGTCAAAAACATCATCTGTAGTTAAATACCTTACTATATCAGACTCATTAAAGTAAATAATATTGATACCTGCAAAAATAACTCCAAGTTCCTCAAATTCAATAGTTAACTCATTAGATTTTGATACATCAATAATACTTAGATAACGATCAATTTTCTCATCAAAGCCATCAATATAACCACGTTCGTGTTTAATATCAGGATACCAATGATTTCCTACTTTTTTAACTTTAAAACTTAACATCTTCTTCTGGATTAATTACAGTTGCTGCAATATTGGCATAACAATCTGCGAGTTCATTAAATTCATTATTATTATGACCTTTTACTCAAAAAAATTTTACATTGTGAAAATGTAATAAATCATTAATTTTCTTTCATAAATCCATATTCTTTTTTGAATCATCTTGTTCTTCAATTCATCTATTAACATGACCATTATTAATACTACTAACAATATAACTAGAATCTGAATATATTTCTAATTCTTTAGGCTCTTTGAAATATTCTAAAGCATATAATACACCCATTAATTCTGATCTATTGTTAGTAGTATGTATATAACCTTGATATAAAATTTTAATTACTTTATTATCTTCTGTTATTACAGAAGCATATCCACCTTGGTCAGTTGTTGGTTTATAACTTCCATCAGTATAAATTTTAATCATCAACAATTTCTGCATCGTCAAATTCAATAGCTCTTAAAACTCCCTTAAATGTAGCGTTTTGAGTTTCTAAGAATTTATTGAAATCTTCTATAAATGCATCTTTATTGTCAGTAGTTACACTAATAGTCCCGTTAAAAATAAAATCAGTCATTAATTAATAAAACATTCGGCATTAAAGAGATTAGGATTATCTCGCTTCATTAACTCGATTTCCTTTTCTGTCATAATCCTCATAACCTCATCTGCATAATCATTTCTAATGCCATTAAAATCCTCAATGACATAAAAAGGATTTGTCTCAGCCCGCTTTTCAGCAACGAGACGGCCAATAGCTTTACAGAAATTATCAACAGGTTGACAAATAGCTAAACCAAACTTAATAGTTTTAGCTTCATCATCATAAACTGCGGCCATAGTATATCGTTTACTCTGGCGAACCTTACTAATAACAGTTTTATTCAAAATCGGATTAATAGCAATAGTAGCCTTAACTACAGGACTACTATAATAATACTTAACTACTTTACTCATATCTATTTATTTTCTAAATTAGTTTTAAACACTCGATAATTTCGATCATTCTGTTCATCACACATACACGCAAATGTAATATTATCAAAACAATTACCATATTCTCTACGTATAATTTCTTTAAAATATAACGACATTTTCCATGGATCGTTTTGAAAAACACCACAACCAAACGCACCTAATACAAGGTTACGATGATTATAAGCTTTAGCTGCTTCAAAGATAGTACGTATACGCTTAAGAGTACGATCAGTATAATTAAACGCATTCGTAGGATCTCGTAAATCTAGAGCAGGCATAATAAAAGCAGCTATTTTATAAGGCTCTATAATAGCATAATTATTTTCCTCTGTATCTCTTAATACAGTTACGTCAAAACAATAAATTCCTCTATCATCATCTTTTAAAGGATAATGTGGCTGAATAGTTGGAATAATATTAATTAAACTCGTACGTCTAAAAATATCTTCTTCTTGTGCTCTAGCTCCTGTTAAAACACCACCCCCAGGCTTTTGATTAGAAGCCATAACTAAAACCATAGGATTTTGTAGATTTTTTGCGGCCACTAAACAATCTTCATTTACAACACGAATATTAACTTTATGCGCATCATTTATAAACATACAAATTCCAGGCGAATAAGAACATTGACGTACTTCTTCATTAACTTTAATTCGTTCTGTAATTTTAGCTTTTTCTGTTGAAGTCATTATTTATATTTTTCGATTTAAATAGTTACTAAAATCCTGTTTAATCGGAATATATTCTTCGTTAGCAAACAGTCGAGAAGTCAAAATCATATCTGCAGTTGTACGATTAGTTGCAAATGCTATATTATATAGTGAAGCTAAACGAGTTAACGCAGAAATATCAGTCTGGTGTCCTTGTGTAATTAAATTATCGCAGAAGAAAATTAATACATCAATTTGACCTTGAGCAATCATTGCTCCAATCATTTGATCTCCTCCTAAAGGTCCTGATAAAACCTTTTTTACTTTATAACCATCATAATATCCATCTGGTGCAGTTGGATCAAATTTTTTATAAGCGTTCACTATCAGTCTTCCAGTTGTCCCTGTAGCATAGATAGTATGATTTACAAGAGTTGGGATATTAAATTTAAACCATTCAAGTAATTCTCCTTTTCTTGCGTCATGAGCAACTAATGCTATATTTAAATGTTTCATTTTAAAATAAACTTTCTGGATCTTTAAAATTTAATAATAAATTCGGAGATATATAAAAATATCCTATTTTATAATCCGCATATTTTACAGTTTTACATTGTTTGTATATTTTAACATTTGGATGTCCAACAGGATACAATCAATAATAATAAAAATCATTTGAAATAGAAGTTTCTCAGTCTATATTATTAAATTTCGAAATTAATGGTAAAATAAACTGTTCTCTAATCAATTCAATATAATCACCTCTACCTCCATGCACAACTCGAATAAAACCTGTCGCTAGTAAAGTTCTATCTAATAAATATAAATTTTGATTATACATAACTATTTTTATCTAATTTTAATCTAGCGATTTTTTCTAAATCTATAGTTGGAATTTTTACAATTATATCTTTTCTACCATCTCTTTGATAGCATGTATAAAAATCCTTACTCTTAGATATAGTCTTATCGATTACTTTTAAATCAATTAAATTAATAATATCTTTTCTTCTAACCACTAACCAATTTGTAAGTGTTTCGAACGCGATATAATCAGCTTTACCATATAGCCAACCTAAATTTCCACGTACATTTTGTAATTCTATCCAATTGATCTCATAATTCGGAATATTATCTGAGCGGCTTGCCTTTTTAGCACTCTTTATATCAAAACTATATTGTCTACCTTTATAATTTCATATTATATCGATATGGTTATACATATCATCTTCTCTAGAAGCTTTAGTAACTTCTCCACCAAACATAGATAAAAGTAACTGACTAAATTCAGTTTCTTTTTCTTTACCAAGTTTTGAACAATCTATTCATTTACTCATAATTATTACACCATTTTTCAGCTTCTTCAAATGAAGAAAATACTCTTGATTCTGGGAAAAGAAATGCAACCGCACCAACAGAATAACTTATATTAATGTCGCCTTTACTGTTAAAAGTTATAACAATTCCAATTATTTTATGTGAATCTGCAACAGGAGTATAAACATCTATAAAGTCACCATCTTTAAATTTAGTAGTTTGTTTACAAACAAAAACCTCCTGTCCTATATCAAATTTTGTATTAATTTTTATTTCCATAATTTGTTAAATATAATTTTAAGTCCTCGATTTGATTAGAACCAACGTGTATTGTAAACACATATTGATTATTAATAAATACATAAGGTTCTAAATAATGGACCTCAGCTATATATTCAATATTACAAATAGATCTTAAACTAATAAAAGCACTAAAATCCAGAGTACTATAAAATTCTGGATCATACTCTAATAAGATGTAATCGCATCTCATTGCAGCAAGTCCATTATAATAAGCTAACAGAACTTTAAATCCTAATTTTAAATATACAACTATATTTAAATCAATTTTACTTGGACAATATATTTCTAATTCTAATAATTTTTCTTTAGTCATCAATCACTTCAATATATCTTTGTTGAGGAGTGGTTACATATGGGTTTTTATCGATAATTAGTACTTCAACAACAGTATGTTTACGAGTAAACCATCGTGGTAAAAACCATTTTCTTGGTTTAACAGGTTCTTTATGTGAATTTAAAGTAATAAATTTATCGTTTTTATATTCATTATCTAAAGCAATTACACTAGGATATTCCATATGTAAACAACTTTTATTCCATTGATCAACAATACAAGTATCTAAAACAAAATTAGGATCTCTAAAAATTGTATCTCGCAAAATAATAGTATCTCTTTTTGCAAAATGCTCTAATTGATACTGCAAAGCTTGTATTTTTCTATCTTTAATACCATTATCATTTGCGATTTTTTTCATTTCCAGCATTAAAGAATCATTATAATATTCCATTTGTTCAATAGAAAGTTTAAATACACGATTACTTTCTATCAATCCAGAATTTTCTGCAGCATAAGCTTTAACATTATTAATTGAATTATCTAATGAAACATTTAAATTATGAATCTTTTGTCCCATTAAAAAAATAATTATAATTAATATCGCATAGCTAAGTATTTTAATTAATATTTTTTTCATAATTTATTTCTATCAATATAAGTTTGTGGAAAATACATAAAAAATGTTTCCCACAAGTAAAGTTCATAGTTCTTATGAACAAGCATTACCATAGATACACGTGTTAATACTTTTTTAATTTCCGAAATAGTTAAAGGACGAATATTTGGCAAATCAAAAACACATCTATAATCAATAATGTGATCTAGTCTGATATAATGTAAAGAAATAATAACATTATTAGTACAATCAACTACTAAAGGAGATATACCCAAATCCATTATATATTTTAAATATTTTAGATCTGTCGATCGAACAAACATATACCCGTATTCAATTATAAGTTTATTTACTAACATAACGAATTATTTCATCTCGAGTTATTACTACACAATGATCTATATAATTATATAATATATGTGTTGGAACATCTTTATTTTCAACTAAAACTTTAATATTAAATAACAAATTTTTAATTTCATAAGTAGTTAATGGACGTATATATGAAGATGGTGCATTAGCGTCTATTAGTGAAGTCTTACCATATTTAAGTGCTACACACGCAAAATTATGAATAGGTAGCCATCTAACGATTGGAACTAAATCAAAATCCATAATATAACGTAGATAATTAAGATCAGTAGATCTTACTATCATAAAATGATGTTCTAGTAACAATTTATTTACTAACATTATAATCTATCTCTATCTATTTCAAATAAATAACTATTATATATGTAAGGATCAAATGCACCTATAGGAGTATATATAAGTGCCAAATGTCTATACGGATTATATACATTTGTTACATTAATATCTATATAAGTAGCGTTTTTAATAAACGGGTTAGTATTTAAAAACATTTTAATTTCACTAATAGTTAAAGGTCGAATCCAAACATGTGAAGTTAAACGATGTTTATTATAAACAGGTAAAAAAATTTCCTTTAAGTGTCTCTATAATTACATCTTCTTTCTTATAAACTAAATATCCTATTTGTTCATCTCACTGTGGATCTAAAATTTTTACAATAGGTTTTAAATCCATATCCATTAAATATTTAATAAATTTACTATTAGAACTTCGAGGTATAATAAAATGTTGATTTAGTAATTCTTTATTTATTAACATTGTATTGATCTATTAAAACCGACTGTATATAAAATGGTGATACATAAGTCAGTGTATTAACTCTTAAAATTTTTTGTAAAATTAATAGTATCTTTTTAATATCAGAAATTGTACAAATTTCGTGACAAAATATATGACTAAGATTTATATGTGAAATGTTATATTGGTAAAATATTTTAGGCAACCGAGTATTTTTATCTATATACATTACAATTGGATAGGAACCTAGATTTACTAACGTTTTTAAATATCTCGGATCTACATTATTGACAAATATAAAACCTTGTTCTCTTAGAAATCTGTTAATTAGCATAATTGTAATTTAAATGTAATTCTAGTATATATGGAAACTGAACTAAAGTATTGATATTTTTAACATACTTTAGAGTATATAATATCTTTTTAATATCAGAAATAGAACAGATTTCATAATTAAATATATGATTTTCCAACTCTTTAAAATCTATTTCTCTTATGATTTTAAAGTGTCTTATATTATCTTTTTTAATACCTGTAATAATTGGAAATGACCCTAGGTCTGACAATAATTTTAAATAATAAATATCTATATTATTAGTAAATATATATCTACTTTCCCTTAAAATTCTATTAACTAACATAGTGTTTATATAACAAAATAAAGGCATTAGGTATCTAATGCCTTTAATAATTTTTAACTGCAGGAGCTGAAGGATTCGAACCCTCACCACTGGTTTTGGAGGCCAGTCGTTACGGTTTTGCTTACCACTATAGTTTTCACTACCTACTAAATAAAATAATTGTTTTTTATCCTACTTAAACTACTTTCCACGACATATTTCTATCCGTTGGGAGAACTCTTGGCAAGTCTATCTATTATTTTATATAGTTGTTTGTGGTCTGGAGTACTTCACCACCATGCCTTACGGTTTAGGTGCACGATTATCTACTCTCTCGCGGCTAGAAAATTATTCTATTCCGACGTCGGTGCCATCAGCTTTACCTGTTAAGGTTTCAACGTTATCATCGTGTTCACTATTAGAGTTTCCACTAATAGGCTCCATTTGTTCAAAATTATTTTTATAATTTACACAACTATTGATACTAATAGAACTTTTATATTTAGATGAGAAGTCAATGGGAAGAATATAGATATCTTTTGTATCTAAATCTACTCCAATAAAGTAATCTATATCAACTTGAGTGTATAATTTTACTTTATATTCTCCCATATTATGAGATATTTTTCTTATTGGGATTATTTTCCTTCCATCTTTTTCTATTTGAACAGTTTTAATTTGTAGTTTAAGATATTTGTTATTCTTTTCTACAATTAAATCTACTTTACCGTTCTCTAAAACAGGTTTAAATAAATTATAACCGTTTTCAATAAATTTTTGTTCTACTAGTAAACTACCTAAATAGCCTTTTTCAATTGTCTTTCAATTATTCATAATTTTGTTAGCTTAAGACCGCTGTGCTACCATTACACTAAGCTCCTAAATATTATCTTTAGTTATACAGCAAAGATAATAAAAATCTGTGATAATACAAAATAATTAACTTATTATATGTTAAATTTACGTAGATTACAAAGATATACTTCTTTTAAACGTTCATTAATTCCTGGACAATCTGAATTGGCCATTTGAATTTTATGTAAATGATAGAGTTTTTGTCCTTCTATAATTAATTTAGTAGCAATATCTTCTGAAAAAGTAAATCTAATTACTTTTTCTACAGTAATTTGATTATACTTAGTATCATTAGAATTTATTACATAATTAAGAAATGCACCTAAGATCAATAAATACCATTTAATTTCATTATAGTTTGTTGTAGGTCGTAAAAACCTAAATTCAACTGTTTTGTGTTCGTTTCCAGAAATAAGATGCATGATATTCATATTAAAATATCTACCATGTACCTCCCATTTCCGCATTTCATTAGCATCATATTGATTAGGTAAGTAAAAACTATTATCGTTCTCATACATATTACCAGTATATTCATTATAGAAACCAAGTATATTACTAAGTCTCGGAAAAACTTTATTATAAGCTTTTCCATTAGATTTATACCGTTCAACATAATAACTCCAAGCTGGTATATAGCCTTGAAGATTTCGCTGAAATACATACCAGAACTTACATAAACTTTCTATTTTATTACGTTCAATAGGAAATCCTCCAAAATGAACATGTAATGAACAATTATAGTCATGTTTTGTAAATTGTTTTAATAGCTCTAAGTGCTTACGAACAATAGGTAACTCTAAATACTTTAATGGAAAAGTTACATACTCATGACCTGTAATTGAACCATCGTATAATGGCACTAAATTAAAATTTAGACAATCTAACCATGGAATATTACCTGCAGAAGTTTCATACTCTAAGCCAAATGTAAATTTCTTTAAAGCTATAAATTCTTTTTCAATTGGAAACTTAATTTTATTAGGCTCCAAATCTAGTTTTGAAAAATTATAGCATCTTTGTATTGGATAATAAAAGGTTTCTTTTGATCTTCCAATAATATTGTCGCTATTATTTTTATTTAACATATAACAACAATTGCTATTTGACCAATATAATGGAAGAGAACAATGTTCCTTTCGGTCTAAGTAAAATAACTCTCCTTGATAACCTATAGGAACATTTAATGGACTCTGATCAAAATATCCAAATTCAATATAATTAGAGTCAATATAGACTATTCCCCTAACTTGATACGCATCTATTTCCCACCGTTTTTTCGTATTATTGTACCGCATCTAAATTTACAAGTTTAGAACTTATAATTAACATAATTTGTTTTTCTAATTCGTCAAAATTAAAAAATACTTTAGTATCATGGTATTTTTCTAATGCAGATGTTGGATAAATATAAGCTTTAATAGGTATATCTTTCTCAACTGTTACATTATATCCATTAGTAAATAAAATAACATAATTGCCATCTGTATATTTTACATAATTAAAGTTTTCATCTACAGTAGTCAATACTCCATTAATCATTCGAGGACTATAAGCAAAATAATCAATTACTTCAGGACAATAAACTGGCAATACATCTTCCTCAAACAATTCAGCAATAGAAGCAAGGAATTTATAACAATCTTCATTATATAATAGACGTCCATAAAAGAAAGGAATTCTATTAGTAGTAGTATTTTTAGTTACATACTTTTCATCAATTAAATAGCCAGATGGATAAACATTATAAATACCATGAGCCGCAGAACCATTAATCATATAAATTCCAGTAGTCATATCATAATAGAGATTATTATGTACATATCCTGCATTATAAGTACCACCGTATCCTGAATAATTAGTTTCTGGTTTCTTTAAAGCTGATCGATTAACTTTCTTAATACAAAATAGCTTATTATTTTTTAACTGACATAATTCATTTGCAGGAAAGTCATAAATGGTTTTCTTATGATTAACGCAATATAATGAAACATACATAGAAGAGAAATAGAATTTACCTTCATTATACATATAAAATAAAGGACGTTCATATTTACTTTTTGCCTCATTATAACAAGAGCTACCTTTAAACATTAAAACAGTTGGTTCTGGAGTACGGTAATCTACCATAATCAACACAGCACAACCTGTATATTCTGCTAAAACATCATAACCCTTACGATAAATAATTTGTGCTAATACTTGCGAATCAGATAATCCAAATATATCAACGTTTGGAATATATTTTGTAGCTAATGCCTTAATATTACTAATTGTACCATTATGCATTAATACAAAATCAATTTGGCCATTACTTTGATTTTTAATAATAACTGGCTGAGCCTGTTGTAAATTAACAGGATACCCAGGAGAAGCTTTTCGACAGTGCAATAAGGCAATCGAAGCAAATTTAGGATATTTTACGTCACATGTAAAATATCTAAACATACTTTGATCATCAATTCCATATTCTACTTGTCCATCAATAAAAATACCACAACTATCTCCGCCACGCTCATCATTAAGAGTGCCTAAGATATTAAAATGATTAACATTAAAAGCAGTTTTTTCTGTTGCAATAATTCCTGCTAATCCACACATATTCCGTATAATTTAATTAAATGTTTTGCTAATACTTTATTCGAAGTGTTAATACATTTTTGAACTAAATCTCCTTCAGGCAAAGGTAAGTTATCATTTACCATATCGATTGCAAGCATAGTTTGTCTATAAATAAGAGGTAAAAACTCATCGTTAAGCATATAACTACTTAAACAACGAGCTTCCGCACCATACTTTGGCAAACGAAAACTTCCAGCTTTTCCATAAAGAGTGCGTCTAAATGTATCATCATCATAAAGAACAGATGGAACACCACAACATAGATCAAAGAACTTAATAAGCTTAACAGAAGTATCAATATCAGGATTATCATAACCAATATGAATATGACTTCCAGCAACTCGTCTATTATCTAAATAACCTTGTGGTTTTTCATTTTCTTGTTCAGTATAGGCATTGTAATCAGGCATACAACCAATTTCATGAGCTCTTGGATCAAGAAGTTGATCTTCAGGAACTGGCATAGAAGCACGACAACAGATATCTAAATCTTCGTCAAACTGCTTAACCCAATTACGAATCCAATTTTTCATATATTTAATAGAATTAACAAAGTCAGATTCAGAAGTACAAGAAGGAATATTAAATTCACCTAAAATACAATCTAACTCAACTCCAAAACCTTTAGGCATTCCAACTGTATAAGGTTTACCTTTTTCGCCTGGGATGATTCCAATTGCAGATACAACCTGCTGTGTTTTATTATTAAAAATAAATAGTTCTGGATCTGCACCAATCGTAACGTTTCTAATTTTCATTTTTATTTGCTAATAATGAGTTAATAATTTCGTTAATTCGGATAACAATAGGGGAATCATGTCTCATATACTCTGGATGTCCTTGAATAGCTAAACATTTTGGAGCATTTTCTCTATGATATAACACAATTTCAGGTTCATATGGAACATTTTCAATTCCATCTCCTTCATAACGTCCAGAAAGATTCTTTCCAACAGTTGCAAAGAGACATTGCCATTGATCTATAGGCAAATTAAATGGATATTGCATTTGATGATGAGTACTAGTTATCTCATATATTTTACTAGTACCAATTTCAGTTATCATATGTGTATGGCCAAGAGCATGATTATAAACATTTTGAATTAACTTACCTCCGTTCATTACACAAAGAAATTGAGAACCACGACAAATACCAACAACTAACTGTTTTGGACTAATTTTTTCAAATTCTGCTTTCTCAGCTAAATCTCGTGAAATATTTGAAAAAGTACTTGGATGTCGTTTACAACCATATAAAGATGGATCAACATCTTCGCCACCAGTAAAAATGACAACATCTGCATCTTTAATGTTATCAACTAAAATAAAACTATCAACAAAATTAGCATAGTTTTTTTGACTACCAACGACATATAATTTTTTTGTTTTCATTGTAATGTTGATTTACGATATTATTAATACCACTTACAATCTGAGGTAAGTTTTTACTATTAAGTAACCTAAAGTTTTTTAATAAATGAGTATACTGACTTTTAATTGCAACTAAACTTTTGCCATCGTTAAAGTTATCTCTAATAGAACTAAATTGACATTTGCAATTAATATTATAAAATGCTAATCGATCTCTTCCTGGACAATGACATCTTGCTCCATCGTGTAATACAGCAATATAAAACTGTATGATATGTGTAATATCTAGTTCAGGAAAATTTTCTGTATTTTGTAACGCACAATACAAAGCTAAAGAAAATGGAAATTCATAAACATATCTTATATACATAGAAACATATATAAAATATCTACGATTAGCTATAACGTCGATTTGTAATTTATAATGAGTAGGAGTCTCTATAAAAGATAGTAACTTAAATCCTAATCTCTTTGAGATATCCATAAAATAACGTAACATAGTTTCTTTATCCAAGAAACAATAATTTAATTCATCTGGAGTCTTCGACCAAATATAAGTTACGTGAGCATGTTTTTTATTCTTACCGTATTGTCTGTCACCACATCCGTCCCAGAAACAAACGCTTTTTACATAACGATTACCAACAAGATACTCACATTTATAATCTTTGTATCTAAAGTCTAATGTCATACCACTTTTTTAGATGATTACTATAATAAGTTAAACCATAAGAAGCTAAAGAAGGAGCTGTATTACTTTCTACAATAATAAATTTATTATTACTACATAATACATCAAAACATGCTATAGTTAACTGCATTTCCTTTAAAGCTTTTATGCAATGTTCAATCATTTCTTGCCAACATTCTGGCAAACGATGTTCCTTAGTAACAAGTACAAATACTGAATTATCAGCATGTTTATGCCATTGTACTTCGGCATCTTCCTTTAAAACCTTTTTACAAGCATAGAAACATCCGTGATTTACATCTACATGCACTCTATATTCAGATGGAAAGAAATAATATTTTTCAAAAACAAAATCTTTAAGATTAATTTTAGAAATAAGATCCTCGAGAGTTTGTTTATTATCAATATAATATATATCTTTTCCTTTAGAAGAATGTCGATGTTTTGCTATAAGAATTTTATGTTGATTATAAAATTCTAAAATTTTGTTTTTATTAATAGAATTAATCCATTCACTATGATTAATATGTGATCTATCAAAAGCCTTCTTCATAGTGATTTTATTCGCAGAAGTCCTAATACCTTCAATAGTATTAATTTCTAAATACTTATATTTAGAAACCAATGGAGTAGTACTACCTAAACGTAGTAATACCCTTTTATTAAAGGGTATACTACGTAAAGGAGCACAACTCGCATTTGGACTAAAAACTCTTAATCTAAACATTATAATTTCTTAGCTGCAGTAAAACAAAGTGTTACTAATTCCTCTTTAGTTAATCGAGCATAGTCTTCATCTAATACTCCATTATTATGCAGTAAATTAGCAATGTATAGTAGTTCATGCTTCTTTAACTTACTAAAAGTAGTATTTGAAAACTCTGCAACTTTAGGATCAAGTTCAATTAGCTTTAAGAATAATTTTCCAAACGGTTTACCATTAAACTGATTAACATAAACTTTCGGCTTTTCTTCTGCTACTTCTTCTTGTTTAACATTCATTGCTGCTATATCAGCAAGATCAGCTTCTATAACTTCGTCATGCTTTTCTTTTGGCTTTTCAAGCTTTTGCTTATTTTCTTTCTTTGGCTTTGGCTTTTCCATAATCATAAATTCAGGAACCCAGATTCCAATAGACAAGAAATATGGAATACTCTTATCATTTGAATCTACTTCATCGATAACACACTCATTACCAAAGAAATTAAAATCTGAGAAAATAGCATAAGTTTTATCTGCACTAACATAAATATCCTTAAAACCGTCAGCTAATTTAACAGAACCTTCATCTAACAAAGTTTTTAAATCTTTAACAATAACTACATCTCCAGTTGTAAACATAATGAAATCTTTTTAAGTAAATTTATTTATAATAAGTTAAATATTCAGCAGGGCTAATAATTACATAATTAGCATTTTGGAACTCTTCAAGTGTAAGTGAGTCAGTATAACTCATCATTGAACGTAAATAGTCAATAAAATTCTCACACCATTGAGGTAAATTGTATAAAATTGGAACTGTAATTTCAATTCCTTCAGCAGTTTTTAATTTTGAATTACGATTTTCTACTTGAGCTCTCTTAGTAGACATCCCATAATAAAATCGATACTTTGTTTTGTAAACTAATTCATTATCATCAAACTCCCAATTAACATTACTTGGTAATTCTGGATATCTATCAGTAATTCCATCAATACAAACAGCTTGTAAAGTTTTAATTTCTCCGCAAGCTTCTTCACACTGTGCAAATATTTTACCAATCATAACATAATCTGCACCAAGAGCAAGCGCTTTAATAATTTTATCGTAGTTATCAAAACCACCATCAGCTATAATAAATGGAATACTCTTGTATGGACATGAAATTCGTAACTGTTCAGCTTCTTTAATACTTTGCTGTACAGACCATTTTACTTCCGATACACGTCTAATAAGAGATGCCATTCCATAATGTACACCTCCATTTGCAGAAGTTGTACAAACAGATCCTCCTCCAATACCAACTCGAATAAAATCAATTCCAGCTAATGCGTAATCAGTATATGTATCTGGATTAGCAATATTACCTGTCATTAATAAAAGTCTGCCTCTAAATTGTTCTTTCGCACTTGTGCAAAGGTCAATAAGTTTACGCATATGACCATTTGCTACATCGATACATACATAATGTGTATCTTCAGTAGTATCAAATATTGCAGAAAAATCTTTAATAAATTGTTCGAATTCCGCTAAACCAAATGCAACAAAAGTTTTATTTGATAATTCGAAACGTTTATCATAATCTACTCCTCTTGGAATAATAGTATTGATACGATTAGCTAAAAATACTTCATAATTATACTCATTAATTACTGAATTCATTGGAGCAGTAAATAACGGCAACATATTATCGAAGTTGTATACATTGCAGTCTGAACGATGTTCTACTCTACTAACTCTAGCAGGTACCAAACTAATATCATTTAAACCGTATGTCATCTTAGTAATTTTTCTTATTGTTTGATTCATTCTTTACTTCTTCAAAGTCCTTAAATTTTTTTACCTTCTTTTTCTTACGAATAGGACGAATTACTGCATCTTCTTCTTTAAAATACTGATCTAATTGATTATCACGAATAAATTTACTCATATATACAAAAAATAAAAAGTAGAATAGTAAACTATTCTACTTTTGTTAACAAATTTCTAATGTTCCAGGATTAAGTCCAAGTTCTTTCTCAATTTCTGCAATTGTCTTCCTTACAGTTACTCTTTCAATCGGTCTTTTCCAAGCTACTATCATACGACGATAATCCTTTAATTGAAAAACTTTATCAGATGGAACTAATATCTTTTTAATTTTATAAGGATTATCCATTGTAAAGTTATTAATATAACCTTTAACTTCACCTTGACTATTAATATACATAATAGTGTGTGGTGTTAAAATAACTCCTAGATAACGTTGTTTGTTAATTTCTAATTCTACTATTCGACCAGGTTGAATTGCTTTATTAAAAGACTCATAAACATCTTCTGACTTTTTACTTTCAGTATTTTCTAATGTTGATTTAAAGAAATCAGGAATATTTTCAAAATAAGTTTCAGGTTTATCAGAAAAACTAAATAATTTACTGAAAGCATTAGAATGATATGAATTAATATATTCTTGTAATAACTTTCGTTGTTCAGCAATAGAATTTGTTACCCCAATTTTATTTAGTACTTCAGAATCATCATCCAAATATACACAATCTAATAAACCAGATTGACATATATGATCAATATCTGAATAAATATAATAATGTTTATCCTTAACATTAATACAAATAAAATAAGGATCTCCCGAAAGAATTTTTGCACAACCTGTTAAAATATTTTTAAAGTCATAATTCAATTGTTTTAGACTAAAAATAATTAACTCAGGTTCTTTACATTTACATATTAAATACTGCATAAATTTTTGCTTAAAATTCTGTAATTTTATATACAGAGTTCATAGTTTGAAAATGATTCTTATCTATGATTTTTACTACAGGAGATGTAGAAAAATCCCAACCAATATAAGTTCGATATCCTACAGTTACAGGATGACCTAAGTATCCAGCTGCAATATAACCAACGTTAATACCGTTAGGATGATTTCCTGGTTCATAACCACAGGTGTCGGCATCTTCTAACTTCTCTAAATAGACTCTAGTTCCTGCAGGATAACTACATACTTCAAAGTATAACTCTTTAACTTTTTCCAAGACTTCTTGATAATTATCAGGAGTTTCCATAATAGATCCTTCACAGTCACATTGTTTAAGTAACAATAAGGTTTCAAAGTCAATATACTCTAAGTTGTTAGCTAATTTCAAAATTGCAGATTTACAATCTCTTTTATTTAAAATATAAAGCGGTTGCATATGATACCTTACCAAAGATAATATCGATTTCTTAAAAGTATCATCTACATCAAATACATAAGTATTTAATATATGTTCTGCAATAGGAACACCTTTAATAGCATGATCCTTACAGTGATAAAGTCCATCTTTTTCATCTTTTTTAGTAGTTACTGCTTTTCCAACATCATGTAATAAAGCAGCATATACTAAAATCTTTCGATAATCTAGATCTAAAAATCTAACATTTTCACTTTTATTAATATAATCAAGCATACGTTGTGTAACCATACAAGTATGTATATAAGCATTACCCTCTTTGTGCCATATTTCATTTT
>ULPC01036289.1_pt1 | contig 37397 bp, 48 predicted proteins | sample 1953181 | NCBI WGS metagenome assembly ULPC01 (sample SAMEA4835620, study PRJEB28245) | human gut metagenome | biome: gut microbiome; material: fecal sample | place: Denmark | collected 2008
CAGTTGAGCCTTGTATGGAAAATCAGTCTTCATGGTGATATCCTTTATAAGGGGTTATATGTCCTTGGTATACTGTACATCTTTTGACATAGGATGGGGTCGATATAGATTCTGTGAACTACTGACCATCCGATACAGAAGGAGACTATTATCATGCCTTACGCATTACCTACATTGAATATTAATCAACCGATCATCACGGATGACAGCCAGATCATGGCATCCCTGTTGAAGTTTGCGATATGGAACCCTGGTTGGACCTCCAGCCAGATCGAAGATACTCTCGTATCCATGCGGAAGATCAGAGCTCAATACACACAAGATGTGCCAGACTTTCCACAGGCGTTACAACGTTATTTGGATGCGGCTGTCAAACGCTACCACGCTGATTGGCAAGCGAACGTCAGTTACGAACAGGTGGGTGTGAACACTTACACTTTGATCATCCGCATCGCAGATGGGATGAACGTCCCTGTGATCAACATGGATGACGTTGTGGTGAGAGATGGTGAAATCCTGTTGAAATCTGATTTAAAGGAGATCGATACTCATGGATATTGATAACCAGCCATTCGTGTCTGTACCGGATGAAGACTTACACATCCGAGTGGAGCGGATGAATGAGGATGATGAAGAAGCTCAGAAAGCATTCGAGGTATTACGGGAAGCGAAGTTAGCCCGTAACACGATCTATCTTTCAGAGTTCCGTCAGTACGAACCGATCTTCCGGTTAACCGGAAGAGATGAGATCGGAGATGAACGATTCAACGAACTCTGTATCGAGTGGATGAACCGGTTCTCCAACTTCGACCCTGTAAGGATCAAAGAGGATGATACCAACGAGATCGTTCTAGAGATCCCTCCGATGTTCAACAGGATCAATCCTGTGAACGTTGTAAAAGAAGGAAGTGATATCGCAACTGCATTTGCAAATGCATGTAAACTTCCTGATGAGTTCGACAGGAAGAAGATCATGTGGGGTTCGTACTTTGAACGCGCGATCCGTATGGCGAACCCAGAGAGTCAGCTCAATGAAGCTCGTCATCAAGCCGAACGGATGACGAACACATTGAAACGTCAAGGTGCGATTCGAGATCCGAACCGTGTTATTTCTAACACAACGGATGGTGCTACATCCCATACAGAACAGATACGCACGAATATAGAGGATGCAGATGTCGAACCACTCTGATGTTAAGATATTGGAATTGACTGATCTTCATATCGGTCGACCCAATGTACCACCACACATGGTACACGAACATCTTGTGAAGTATGTATATCCCAAATTAGAAGAGATACAGATCCTAGCGATCGTAGGTGATTTCTTTGACAGACTGTGCAACTTGAACAGTGACGATGGCATATATGCCGCATTGATCGTAGATGAGTTGATTCAATACGCCGAGCGTTATCAGTTTTACATCAGGGTCGTGAGAGGTACGTTCTCTCACGACCGTTACCAGAACAGGCTGTTTCTGACGAAGAACTACAGGAACCCTCTGATGTTGCACAACAAACCCTTGGTTCGAGTGATCGATAATATCGAATTAGAACTGTTTGAAGATTTGAAGATCTCGGTTGTGTATTGTCCAGATGATCAACCTTATCAGGATGTCACACAAGCGGTGATCGATGTAATCGAAGCACACAAGTTGAAGAAAGTAGACTTCTTATTCTCTCATGGTTACTGGGAACATCTTTTACCGAAGGGATTGACTCAGTTACCACACAACACTTTGATCTACAACAGGATCGAGTCTTATATTCAAGGAGCGATTTTGAATGGACATGTGCACATACCCAATGTGTACAAGAAAGTGTTCAATGGGGGAAGCTTTGAGAGACTACAACACGGAGAAGAAGAGGATAAAGGATACTTCCTCCTCACCTATACTCCAACTACTCACAAGATACAGTATACATTTATTATCAACGAAGATGCGATCCCATTTGTAACAGTAGACTTGGACACCACGTTCAATGTCGAAGATGCTTTAATACGAATAGGATCTGTTGTTGATAAGATCCGTGAACAAAGGAAAGACCCTGATCTTAAGATCTTCTTAAGGATCGCAGGGAACAGTGACTTCGTTGCAGCCTATGTGAAAGACAACTTCCACAATGTTGTTGTGACCAAGAAGTCAACCGTCACGCAAGATGTTAATACGGAAGAACTGGTTCAAGTACTAGATGAACTACCTGTGATCACAGAGGACAATTTACCCTCTATGATAGCAGAGAGTCTGAAAGGAACGGATACACCGTTGACAGAACAAGAAATCAAGGAGATCCTCGATGATACAGCCAATTGATCTCGAGAATTCAAAATACTCGTATGGGACGACTCCCATGTACAACTCGTTGATCGATGAGATCATAAGACGAGATAGTCCTGCGGAGATCGTGATGTTCAATGTTGCAACCATCATCCGCAACTGTGCACAGACAGAGAAGATCTCGGAGATGGTTCGAGCAGAAAAACGACTGGGTAAGGAGACCGATCGTCCTTCCATGTCGTTGTTGAATCGCACCAAAGCGGAGATCTCCATGTTACTGAATGATATCGTGGAGATGTTCGATGCGAACAAGAGTATCTTAAACCCGACGTTGATCGCTTACTTCTGTGATTATCAGAAGACGATCCCGTCGACGTCGTACCGTGTACCGACACCAGGAAAACGTGTGTTGACAACAGCAGAACAGTTGTTGATCTCGTCGATGACGCCCAAACGTTCGGTAACCAAAGTGAGGAACATCACCTTGATCGAGATCCCGATCTTGAACGGTGAGTTCCCTCATAAGCTTCTGGATATCGAACTAGGATACATCAAGAACAATCACAGGATCGCTCACGTGACAAGTCATCCTTTGGACTATCACATCTGTAAGTCAACATCACACTATCGGTTGGTTCAAAGTTTCACTGGTCATGTTTTAAAACCAGAAGACTTGAACCATAAAGTGTTCGGTACAGATGTCCTTCCTTTCAACATCTACACACACGCTGTGTTGGGAGATAGTGTGGATATTAAATCCTCGATCTCCCCAGGTGTCAAGAAGAAGTTGATCGAAGTGGCAACCCACGAACATTGGAATATCCATACTCCGCAGTGGACCAAAGAACGGTTACATGAGATCGGAGTAAGGGTTCCTTTCCAAATCACAAGTAAATAACACCCATCACAACACATAGGAGTTACAAGTATGGCTAACGTACCGTATGGTCTCGGTGATCTGCGTTATGCGGATCGTAAGTTCAAATGCGCAACGGGAACGGAAGAAATCTCGTTCAGCGTGTTCGGTGGTTCCCTTCGGATCGGAGTCAACAAGACGGGAGAGTGGAAAGCGTTCTGGAGTCAGACGCTCAACCCGATCCGTCAACGGATCTTGTGGGATCACATCAACTCGTTGATCTCCAAATCCCCCGGTACCAAAGATCCCATCATCTTCTCCCGCTGGGACAACGAACAGAAGAAACAGGTTCCAGAATGGGGTATCGAACTTCAGAAGGATGAGAAGTTGGTTTACCACATCATCGTGAACTGGAAAGGCAATCGTTACGATGCTCCGATCCGTGGAGCTTACGGTGTGTCCTTCGGTTCTGATAACATCAGTGAAGCGGATGCGTCGTTCTACGGTATCGATGATCTTCGCAACTGGTTGAACACGACCGTTCCTCTCCAGATGGTTCTCACCAACAAACGGAGAGAGCAAAATGGTGGAGGTTCCAACGGAGGTGCTCGCAATAACGGTGGTTCCAATGGTGGAGCCGCTGCATCTGACGATTACTTCTAATCGATAAACCTCTGTAAGGGTGGAGTATACTCCACCCTTACATCTATATTTACAGGAGAGTTACTATGTCTGAAGAACCCAAACAGCCAAATTTTAATGAGATGACATATCCATCGGAAGCTGATAATCTCATAACCGTCAATTGGAATGAGCCACAGTGTTCATATCACATCTCCCAGAATGTACACCTTTTAATGGATGAAGGTTGTGAGGATCTCATCCCCTCGAAAGCTCACGATGATGATGCTGGGTATGATCTGAGAAGTAAAGAAGATATCACCCTTGTTCCGATGGGTGTGACACTCGTACATACAGGAGTACACATCTATATGCATCCCAAGATCGATCGTTCTATGGGACAGGATATTACCAAATATCACATGCTGGCGGATGTGAGATCCAGATCAGGACTTGCTCTGAAACAAGGTCTTTTCGTTCTGAACAGCCCTGGTACGATCGATCAGTCGTACAAAGGAGAGATCTGTGTGATCATGTTCAATACGAAACAAGAACCTTATCAGATCAAACGTGGAGATCGTATCGCACAGCTGGTGTTCCTCTATCAACCAATCACCAGCTTAATCTCTGTTACCAAGGAAGAGTTTGAATCGTTGGATACGAACTCCGATAGAGGTTCTGGAGGATTCGGATCCACAGGGAGGTGAACGATGGAATATTGTGTTGATTACAAAGATTGGATTAAACACGATGTGCTCGCTGTGGATGGTGGACCAGCCATCGAGATCGATCTGTATAGAACGAATCGTGCGGGTGATATGATCGAAACACACGATGTCCATATGTACATATCTGTATGTAAGAGTATGATAGGAACCTCTCACACGGATCCATTTGAGAAAGCTTTTCTAAAGTTCGTTAGAGAATGGATAGAGTCTCTGTTTAGCAGCAGTACACGCACTCCGATGGAGATGACATTCTCAGACTTCGCAAATAAGCTTACTCAACTTACAGATACTTCTCCTCAGTGGAACGAAGCTGTGAAAGAGAAGTTCTCTCACTACGAGGGTAAGATCATCCCTCTGAAACTACATAGCGACATCAACACGTTAGGTGGAAGAACACATGTTACTCACAGAGCCGAGTTCTTCGTCGTCTAAGAAAGGAGACTGTTACAATGGTTACAACACAAAGCTTCAGCGTACCAACATCGTTGTATAACAACTTCGATGATACCGAGATGATTGTCGAATTCAACGACAGAGGGATGTTCCTACAGCCGTTCGGTTTGGAACTGTTCACACACGAAGATGTTGCATACCCGGACTTGTTCCGTAAATGCATACTCGCTCTGGCGAACGGTTCGATATTCACAGAGACTGTAAAGAAGTACCTCCCAACTCCTGACTCGACTAATGGATATGTCCGTATGCAAGCGTTCATCGGATACTTGTTTGGATTGGTTCACAAGTTCAACAACATGTCCATCAACGATCCTTGCTTGGTTCAGCAACAGCAATCGATATTGGCTCAATATGAACAAATATCGAATCATCTGTATGTTCGGTTGCACGATCACACAGAGCGCTTGGATGGAGGATATGATACAGGAACGGCAATCCTGACCTATCGAGACGTAGTGATCGAGGTCACTCGTCGTAGTTATGATAGTGGAATTATTGACTACACAACCGTCATCAAAGTTCCGAGTATATGTTTCTATCCTTTGCTTGATATTTTCAACCAAGCGAAACGATACACTTCGATGCTCCCGATATATGTAGCACTTGAAGGTCAGGATCTAAGTGAGTATATTCGCAAGAACGGAAAAGACCACAAACCAATGGTTGATCTAATCACCAACGCGATACATGCTGTTGTAGATGACACATGTGATACGTCGTCGATCCAAGAAGAAGTTCAGCGTATGTTCGACTCGATCGGATTGAAAGATCCAGGGATCTGTACGGAGATCATGTCTCCTAGTTCCTATGGGGATAGAGTTGAAATGATGTATCTGTTCAGATCTGTTTGTTAATCGTGTTATCTAGGTAAGTAGGTTCTCCCTACTTACCTAGATATATTCTCTGTAAAAAATTATTGAGGATTGTAATATCATATAGAAACCTAGAGGACGCCAAACCAAAATGAAAGGAAATTAATATGAGGAAATCTAAAATCTCGAAAGTCGACGAAGATCTCAATCAGGAAATGGGATATTCCACGGAAAGATTGAATAAGATCGACAAAGAACGGTGGAACACCATGTGTGAGAAGGGAGATCCTCGCACTAGGGATCTTTGGGATCACACTCCGATCTCTTATGACGATCGTAAACAACGGTGCAATAGCAAATCCAATTCAAGAGCATATTGGGCATTCCGTTGTGATAAGGAGACTCATGAAAAGAATGTGGTCCGTGATTATCTCATCAATCACAATCTCCCAGTCCCTGAAGATTTCAATAACCCGGTAGAGCTGCAGCCGACTGGGTTAGCGATTACACAACCAAAAGATCCTGCTGTAGCAAAGACTCCTGAGCCTCAAACGCCTAATTTGAGAGAGATGTGGGCTGCTGAGCACGATGTCAAAATTGTGGTCCCTATCCACAATAACAACATCTTCATCTTGACCGATAAAGAACACTTCGATCAGATCTTAGAAAAAGTTACTTCTCAAAGATAATATGCTACTCGTGCATGCGTTGTTAGCAGAAACGTATCAGCTCAGCGTAAGGAAACCGTGTGAGTGAGATCTGATACTGACCGTATCCCATAGCCTCTTTTCGGGCCTGCCTATACGGTCACTCCATTCCTAAATGGAACCAAGATTCGTTTTACCTTTCTGTGTGGTACTCTACTCTGGGAAGAACAACTTCCCAGAGTAGAGTATCTTTCTATGTCGGATCCACATCCTACACAACAACCAACTTTAAGGAGAATCTTTTATGGAATTAGTATCACCGAGTGTTACGAGAGTTGACATTACATCAGATCAAGATATACCGCTGAACATCGCTCTGATGAAAAAGATCGAACGCTGTGGAAGGATCGCATATCGTTCAGAAGACAAGATCACGGATGATAGTTACATCAGATTTATCAAAGGGATCGTACAGCGTGGTCATTGGAGTGTGTTGGAACATGCCAGGATCACTCTGGATATCAAACGTTCTTCTTTCACTAAGACAGACTTCGAAGTTCTTTCTGAGTATCTTCAACCACATGTGTTCTTGAGTCATACGTCGGATGATAAAAGTGAATGGTACACGATCACTGGTAACTTCAGAGCTTATCTTGATTGGTTATCTTCACCATTGCCCTATTGGTATGTCTTCCGGTATGTGAAACATTTCCTTGCAGAATTGTTCCCACCGATCTTTGAATCTTTGATCAAAGAAGACACACCTTTGGAACCCAAAGATGGAATGTTGCGTATCAGCGAAGATATGCAATACCAAACCTACCATGTGGTCACAGACCGTGGTGTGATGGCAGAGTGGACACGTCATCGATACAACATGTCGTTTACAGTGGAGTCTACCCGCTATTGTAACTACAATAAAAAGGGAGTAACCTTCTGTCTTCCGATACCGTTCAGTTGGTCTCCTACGGAAGACGACAATGACGAACAGTTCCTATACAACTTCTTGAAAAAGGTAGGATGTGTCGAAGAGAAAGGTGATGTATCTTTGCTTTGCATGAACGGAGTTTCCTTTAAGGGAGTTTCTGAGTTGATGGCTACCTTCCACACCATGCGGCTGTGGTTACAACACATGGAAGCGTGTGAACGTGTGTACAATGAAATGATCGAACGCAAACTGTCTCCTCAGGAAGCTCGTTCGGTACTTCCACAGTCATTGAAGAGTGAGTTCTGTGTGACAGGTACGATGGGTGCTTGGGAGCATTTCCTTGGATTAAGAACAGCATCAGATGCACATCCTCAGATCCGTTATCTTGCGAACATGATCCAAGAGGATCTTAAATAGGGTTAAAGAAGAATGCATAACTCAAACAAGAACAATGACGAAACGTACGTTTTGGATGCTCAACTAATGTCTGAGCTAGGTATCATCACAGCGATCAATGATCAGGTGTTACATCCGCTCGGATTGGCTCTTTACTGGGATAAAGATAAAAACCAATTGCAGGGATGTTTCGTATCACCGGATGGTGTTTACGAGTATCCAGAAGATAGTTCCAGTATCGTTACAAAGAGAACAAGATTCGCGAAGTTTTGTGAATGCATGAAGCATGTGCGTAAAGTCAGGTCCATCAATAACGATACTACTGACGTACGTCCTATGGTTGTAAATATAGTAGCAGATATCACCCGGAAGAACTCAAAGTGATTTCGAGTATATATTACATTTGGAGTAATATCGGTACCAAGAGTCTTTGGGTGTTGTGATACGGTACCTGATGGGGAGGATTAATACCTACCTCCTAGAGTCCTTCCCATCAGAGGTGAGATGTTCTAAACCTCCACGTGGTTCACCTCGGGTAACGCTAAGATAGAACACATCGTCATAGATCGGTATATCGAAAGGATAACTGATCTCAATGTTCAACCATCTCAACAAATCGAAAGGATCAGAAGATGGAAAACACAATCAAACGTGAAACCGACAACATCCGTAACCAAGTTGGACAGCTCAGCCTCTGTGTTTATAACACACAGAACATCACTCGGGCACTGTTCAATGGACTGGACAAAGATGGAAATGTCTCCATCTCAACCCATGATTACATCAGCTTGATCGATCTGATCACTGAACTGAAAACCAAGTATACTGTCCCCTATACGAGTCCGTTGTACGCCAGACTCAACTACCGTATATTCCTCTCCATGTTGAAGAAGTTCTGCAACATTCCCAAAGAGAACTCTCTGGTTATCTCGATGAATGGACTGGAAGTTGGTTCGATCATCAAAGGGAAGATCATGGGAAGTTATCTTCCTTATCAGCAGATCGAAGGTAAGGCTGATAGTGAACCTTATCTGGATCTTGTGAAAGAGGTCACGGAAGATAAGTGTGAGATCAAGCTGGATCCGGTCAAGTTCTTCCAGGAGCAAGTCCCTGGTACGAATATGACTCTTCGTGAGACTTACATCGCATGCAAAGCAGGAGATGCTCTTCTGGCGATCTGGACGGATCTGATGATCTCCAGAGGTGTAAAAATGGGTGATACGCTCGATGTCGTCGATGCGTATCGGCGGACGATCTATCGGTTCCGGTATGAACGTCCGAACGGAGTTCCTGGGACACTTGCTGAACCGGATTATGTGGACAGGTATGAGTTGCATCCCAAGATGCAGTTCAATGAGTACTACATGTGCTGCTGATCTCCAGGACGGTCGGGAGAAGGGCTGGTTGCCCTTCTCCCTTTCAGTTCGATTCTGAAACTGGAGAACATTTACAACAACACCCTAGGAGGAATCAATTATGGAACAAGTGATAAAACTCACTCAAGATGTTTACAACGAAGTTTGTTGTGAACATGCACGTAAGTTGAAGAAGGACAGCATCAGTTTGTCGCAAAGACTGTGCAACAAGTTTAATAAAGCAGCATCGGCGCGTCTGGAATATAACGACGCAACGGGTGTGCTGACAGTTATGACCGAGTCAGGGATCGTGGTTGACGAATTTGCGTGCACTCCAGTTGTTCAGAACACAGATATCTTGGTCCACCCAATCAAGGCTGGCATCTTGATACCAAACCGTTGTGGATTTATGGCCAACTTAAATAAGTACAATCGTCTCCGTGATCAGGTGGGCAATTGGGAAAAGCTACAGGTAGTTGGATATTTTGGTGCTCAAAAAACTAAGGATGGACGAGTGGTCATTAGCTACACATTCTGTCAACCAGAAGACTACATTTTTAGTCGCTATCGGTTCGATAAGAACGTGGCACTAACTCTTCTACGTAACAAGATGATGCATGTGCAGGAAGTGGAACAAGTACATGCTGGTAAAATTACTAACGCGTTCATTATACCGTCATGGATGTACAACCTGACTATCGCTTATTTTGACAAGTATACTGGAGAAGAGTGTTGTTATCTCTTCAACAAAGCAATTTGGGTTCAATACCAGCATTTTGTCGATCGTTGCATTTCCTATTTCAAACTGAAGGAGGACTGATGTCTGGAACATGTTCCTGTTGTGAACAAAATAGTGAACTGAAAGAATATCCCATTCTAGAAGTCCATGTTTGCAGGCGTTGTTACGCAACGCTTGATCGTTTAGGAGGCCCTCTGCTCACCAGAGCAGAGGAGCCTATCCCACCTAATATAAAGCGACGTTTAGTTTCAGCTGTACGTCATATGAAAATACCCAAAGAAAGGAACCACCATGCCTAAGAAGAAAAGCAAGTACCATCCAGTCAACACCAATCCCAAGAAGGAGAAGAAGCAGAGCTCTCTCAGCTCGTATAACTTTGTTGCACTTGGGAAACCGTGTGATTTTGCTACATTCAAGAAGGAAGTCACTCGGGTCCTTACCACGATAGTGGTAAGTGATATTCCATCCAGAGTGTATGAATACTATCATCAGTTGTGCAAAGGAACACTGGATACTTCTATCAAACTCTTGAAGCAACAAAATGGAACGAACAAGAGAGAAGTTCCTGTTACATTCACCACAGATATCACCAAGGATGAACTGATACTTTCAGACCTTGAGATTTCCTATACATTCGACAAAGAAGCTCTCACGATCACTCGTCATTTCAAAAATGCGAAAGATATCGTGAATGAAGATGCGGCCAAGTTCCTGAGACTGATCCAGTATACAGAACATACTGCTGCCAAGAAGAAAGAGACAAAAGACTTCGGAACGCAGACTCTAACAACTGAGTGGTTGCCGATCAAGGAGAAACTCAATCTGCTGAACCATGCACCAGAACACTATCGTGATTGGAATGGTGACAAGATCGTGGAACGTGCGAAGATCACGGATCTCCATATTCGGATCATAGACAAACAGAAGGAAGCCAATAAGGGACCTGATTTCTGCTCGTTGTTCACTCTGAAAGTGAATGACGACAAACACAATCAGTTCGTGTACGGGATCACCAAGAACGTAAGTGAACGCACGGCTGCGTTCATGATTGAGACTACGGCGAAAGGTCTCCTTCAGTCACTGGATAAGCAGCCGTGCCCTGGTGAAGATGTGCTTGATTTCTGGGGCAAATACTTCACCGAGGATGTCAAACTGACCATCTTCTGTACGGGTAAACTGGACATCCAGACTGGTGAGCTGGCCGTGGTCTCCTCTGTTGTGTACAGAGCGGTATCGGATGAGTTCCGTGAAAACGTCGAAATCGAAGTGACCGGATTCAAGACGGATGCTGCAGTCTACGTCGACAAAGCCAACGATCTTCCCAAGGAGACACTCGATACCATCCTCAAAGAAGCGGAAGTCGACCCGCTCGGAGTGATGGAATCCAAGAACTAATACATCTGAGCAGGGAGAGACTGTATACTCTCCCTGCTCACTATTTACGGAGGAACTATCATGGTCGATCTATACAACATGTTGTATTTCGAAAACGGGAAGTCCTATACTGGTTTCGGTGCTATGCCGGATATCTCGCTGCATCATTGGAAACCTGGCATTCGTGATATCTTGGAGAACTATCCAGCTCCTATGTCGGATTCTTGGATTAAGTACTTCATGGATATCGCCACTGTCGTGGCTTCCAAATCCAAAGACAAGACGAAAGTTGGTTGTGTGTTGGTATCACCCACCAACAAACAGATCTTATCAACTGGGTTCAACGGGTTCTGCCGTGATGTTGCGGATACTCCGGAACGCTATGCGGATCGTGAAGTGAAGATGGATTATGTAGTCCATGCAGAAGCCAACGCGATCTGTTTCGCAGCGTTCAGTGGTATGCGTACTGACGGATGTTATGCGTTCATCACGTTACCGCCATGTCACAGCTGTGCGAAACTTCTCAAACAAGCGGGAGTTACGAATGTCTTCTATATGGAAGATCGTTCCGAAGCACCGACTCAAGAGATCAAAGATGACTGGAGGAAGAAACAACAGTTGTCTCTGGATATCCTGAGAGAAGCACGTATCGATACCTACCGTTGCTGCAGGGTCAATGGAACATATCGAGACGAGCCTCAACTCATCACCCTGAAGGATATCGCACAGAACGAACAGTATGGAGATCCTTTTACTCTTATCCCTGAACATCTTCAGAGATATCTGAAGGAATACTGGGCAGCACTCCTTGGTATCTTGAGGATGAAACAGGTACCAACAGATCTGATGACAATGGTCAATCAGTTGGAAACCCACGGACAAAAGAGAGGAGTGGTTCGATATCTCAATACGACATTAGAAGAGAAACTCTTCGAAAATACAAGAGTATACTTGGACGACTTCCCGAGGTTTGTGTTGTATCAGGAGGGAGTGAAAGAGACCATTGACGTTCTGTTGCATGGTTCAGAATACAAAGTATCCAAGGTAACACCTGTGTAAGAAAAGGAGGTTGTTACAGGTCAACTACCCTCACCTGAAGGAAGGGGTGTCCGAAGCATGTTTAATTATGAGGTTTAATTATGAGCTTTCAGAAGGGAATCAACTTGGTATTGGAAGCGTACACCGTACTGGATGGTGCGATCGGATGGCGCAACGACGTGTTCGATGCACTTGATACTGATATCAGCGGATTAAAAGAGTTCTTTAGAAACATCGATACCGCTCACATCCGTTGTTCTGAAAAGTGTGCGAAAGAGTTGCTACAGAAATGTAACTTCAACTCGGGTCGTATATTCCTATACAGGGAATTTCCATCATCACGTGCGTATAGCACGATCCATGGTGGTATTTGTATAGGAAATTCTGATTGGGCAACTATCGTCATCAGGAAGTCCTTGAATCTCCCATACGACGATCTGATCACGAACTTCAAGATACATGAAGGATCTTGGAACACCAACGATACTCCCTCGAGTTAGACGAACACGAGAGTGTATAACCATCCGGTGATGGGTCGGACTGCACTATCCGACAGGGAGGTTCAACTCCTCCACCTTTTTTCAATGATGTTTTGGCTATATATTACGAAGTGATAGTGATGTATGGACGCATCACACTTAACACAACACAACCCTAATTGAAAGGGAGGTAATATATGGCACATGAACCATTGATGGATGGACACATCAAACAGTGCACCACAAGTACAACACAACACGGTGAAGAACAAGTGATTTCGTTGGAAATGATCCTTCAGGACACCAACAAAGATCTACATCGATTGAATCTTACGATCTATAACAAACAAGATTCAAAAGCTGAGATGGCTTATCCGAACAACTATCATGATATCCAAACAGCGATCATCAATCAGATCCCGATCAGACTGATCAGTCTCGGTTCGGATGGAGTGTTGTTCGTATCGATCGATGATCCAAGACATGACATTTCGTTCTTCACGACAGATTGGTCGTTCGTGTAATCTCAGTAATAATCTACTGAGTTCACCTAATGTATACTCTAGTGGACACACAGGATGCGAGTGACAGGGTAATAGATGTAAAGTAAACGATGATGGATCTAACGGAGCACTGTAGATGCAGGGTTAGTCCATGAGTTGATCAAGAGTTTGATTCCTCTCTCAAGATCAGATAGTTGAACACATCATCCGGATCCCGGTAAATCCCGATTCCTCGTAACACTCTGAGGAGTGGTGATCTCTGTGAGTTATGTTCGCTGTTGTAAGAGGTGTCTATATCACCTCGATGGGAGCTTGGAACTGCCCCAACCTGTTGACGAAGTCCAGGTGAAGATCGGTGCCCATCATCGATTACAGTTCCTCTTTTCACGGGGGTGATTATATTTCGATTGCTTTGTGGAAGATTAAGTTGCAAGCACAGGTTGATCAGTTGGCCTGTATAAAAGCTGATCAAAACAATAAGTGTCAACAACACTGACGAAGCCCTTCTCGCTGCTGCGTGATGGCCACGAACGTCTCGGACTCCGATAACGAGACTAGTAGTGAAGTTTCAAAGACTCGATGATTCGCTCTCGTTTCTTTGGTTCGGGTTCTAATGAGGTTCACCAATCGTGAATCGTTAGAATATGCGTACAGTTTGGTTGTCGATGTAGCCCAGGATGGTACACTACTGGGAACATCTATGAAGTGGAGTAGCGCCCACATGAAGTGACTTGACACAGTACAGTTGGAATGATACAGAGTAGCACTCTGAGATTCCTCAAGTTTCGTACATCGACTGTGTGACTAATATAAGCGAAACTAAGCTTGTGAACGAAACTGATCTGAAGTAAGGTAAGACGCGGGAGAATAACCCGCCACCTCCACCATGAATGTGTAACTCAACTGGTTAGAGTCCCGAGCTGGTCCCTCGGTAGCTTGGAGAATCCTGAGATATATACCTCAAGCTCAGAGAATGACAAGTCAGTGAAAACTGGTGTAGGTTCGAGTCCTACCACATTCACCCTATACAACTTCGTAGTCCCATGGTGTAATGGTAGCACAGAAGAGTTTGGATCTTTTAGTCTAGGTTCGAATCCTGGTGGGACTAATCTTTGAATACAGGAGACAACTGATGGACCCAGATGATGAATTGGATGTAGGTATGTGTGCGATCACAGCAGACTTCCTTAAGAAAGCAAAAGCAGAACGAGAAGCGATCATCTCCGAAGCTATCCGGAATAAGAAAATAAAAGAAGAGGCGAGTCATCTAGATCTAGGATACGATCTTGGTGAGCTTCCTGCTGGTTACGGTAATCGATGAATTCAATATCCGTGTGTAGCGTAGTCTGGTTAGCGCGCCTGCTTTGGGAGCAGGAGTTGTCGGGGGTTCGAATCCCTCCACACGGACCATTTTCTATTTAACATTACATTACAGTGTTGAGGTTATACTCAACACTGTAATGTGTTTTCAATATCAAAGGAGGTATATATGGAGTATGTAATCACTTACGAAACCAAACATGGTACTGTCACCAGGATGGCAGCCGATCCGAAGCAAGCCACACAGATCGTCCGTGATCTGAAGAAGGGTGGTAATGCTTGGAGAATCGTTTGCAAACCTAAGAAAGGATAACACAATGGAAGATGAACAAAACAGGATACATCTGGATCTCACACCGAGTGATGTCGAACAGCTCTTGTGGCAACTCCAGTTGGCGGCAAACGAAATAGGAAACAGTTCAACAGCCGATTGGTTCGTGGATAAATGTACGAAGCGTGGTATGATATTCTATCGTGATGGTAACGGTACTATGAGAGCGAAGCTCTCACCAACTCGGCTATGGGGTTCAAAAAAGAAAGGTAATGACTGATGGAAAATCCTACTGTAATTTTGACAGCTTCCGACATCGTCGAGAAGGCTAACAACATCATCAACAAGATCAATCACGCAATGTTAGCGTGTAACCTGAAAGACCATAACCAATACAAACGTCTGTATCAGCGTATTCTGTTGCTTACATTAATCGCTAGTGACTCAGAACGGTATGGACGGGAAGATGCAAGAAACCAAGTCAGTCGTCTTCTTTACAAATACGACAAGATGTTCACAAGGTTGCTGAAAGACAAACCTTCAGAAGACGAGTACATCAAAACAGCGCTTGGTGGTATGAGTGGATCATTTGATGAGCTTAAGAGTATGTTGGAGGAGAATCGTGAAACGACAACCTAAACATCATTGTTGTTGGCCAGGGAAAACGGTCAGAGTTCAGTTACAGAATGGAGAATTGATCTATGGGAAGTTCGTAGAAGAACGATCCACTCACATCAAGATCAGTATCGGAGACCATACTGTGAGTTTACGCAAATGTGATTTAGCATCCTTCGGGATCAACAGAGGAGGGTATTGTGTATGTCAGTGAAACGAGCGATGCGTTTACAATTCCGGGTGCGTGAAGATGCACCCGATGTTGTCAAGAACTGCGCTGCGATCTTCTTGAGTGATTACTGTAGAAGAACAGCGTCTGAAGCTGCAGCTTCCAATTACAAATGTGGACTGTTCAGAACGTTGGATCAAGTCGTTACAAACGACTCTGATGTTCGTATATCCACATTGGATACTTATAACGATAAGACTGGTAACTACGCAGTCTATCAGTTCAAGTATAAAGACAACAAGTACAAGACGTTTCTTGTATCCAACGCATCTATCCAAGACAGCTTGTCTACAGTGATGCAGAACCAAGCATTGATTGATAAGATCAGAGATTGGATACGGAAATACAGTGCAATCTTTCCCGATGAAGGTGAACCGATGTCTGAATTACAGGATTGGTACACCAAACAGTTTGGAGAAGAAACATCACGACTTGGATTGGCGAAGTACATCTTGGCAAGACCTGTACCGTGTTATATCACGGATACGGATGCTCTGGACAAAGAGGATATTGATTACATCTATCATGATCTCCGTAATGCTACCAAAGCCTATCTTGGGGATGTTGGTTGGAATGTTGGAAAACACTACATCAACAACCAGTACGTTCCGGACTGTCAGGATAGTAAGGTTAAGATCATTCATCAGAACCTGTTTGAACATCCCGATATGAACACGATCGCAGTGTTGTATGGGATCCAGATGAATGATGATTACTATTACGGTGGTCATTGGTTGGTGGTCGATATGCCTTGGAAGAAGGACTGTCGTACTCTGGATAACCAGTGTGAATTATTGGATCACTGGGTTCGTGACAAAGTCGATAACTATGTCAACTATATGAAACAGGAAGGTATGGACAATATCAATCCTGTATATATGTCACACAAGTAACCTATCAGGATGGTTGAGCGTAACAACTCAACCACCCTATGGGTAACCTAATAAGAGGTCTTATGCATAAACTTGTTTTATTTTTCGTTGGATGTGTGATGCTCATTCTGGCGGGATGTCGTACCGGAACCGTAGTGTTCCAAGATGAACTGGAACGTCAGGCTGTAAGAACGGCTGATACGATCCGTGATATTTGCAAGTATCCAAGTTACGAGCACACCGTTGCTGGTGTAGAGGCGTATCGTACGATCATCGCTTCTCTTCTGATCCATAGACGAGGAGTGAGTCAGTCAGAGGATTATAGAGCCAAATTGGTGAAAGTATTGACTGATACAGGTATCTCTGATGAGTTCGCCGATCGTATCACTAAGGTTATTGTGTACGGGTATATGGAGGTTGGTAAAGACGTGGACTTTGCATATTACCTGAACAGATTACTGTTCCATCTTGATCAACGTCAAGTGTTCTACGATCCTTACTCGGACGTAGTGTTCACATCGAAAGACACTGAATCCAGAGCCAATTAATATGTTCAACATCTACGTTACATTACAGTAGCGTAGATGTTGAGATGTTCTCACTATCTTACACACGTTCACATACCAACAGGGAGGAATCATAATGCATCGCTTTTTACACACCACGATCCTGAAGGTCAACGCTACAGGAGAACTGTTGATCCAAGGAAAACCCTATCTCATCCACCTTTATACCGATGAGATGACAGGGATCAACTACGTCAAGTTGTATCGATTCTGTTTGGGATCCACAGGAGACGAGATCGTAATCAAGAACATTGATACATCCCATCCAGTACGGTCTTATCGATATGACGAACTCTCGATCCTGGAGTCGGATAGAGATGAAGATGGATACGTCACCAACGTTGAAATCCCACTTACGAACGACACCATGTTGGATGAGTCAGACGAAGTGCTTATCTGCTCCTTCTGTTACGTAGATCTCTCCTTAGAGTCAAAATGATATACACATTCACTTAAGGAGACAACCTATGACAACTTGTACTTGTACGACACCGTGCACCACCTGCACTTGCGACACTGTATCGGATGAAGTAGTTGCAGCTTACCAGGAACTGAAAGAGTTCATCAACAAGAACTACCTCGATATCCGATCTGCGATCTTGGCAGAACTCCGAGTGAGCGAACAGATCTTGGAAGGTGTAACCAACAACGTGTATTATCTTGAAGATACAACTCTTCAAACGATCACGAAACGTTATCTGTTGGAGAACACCGTTACTGTGTGGCAGGAACCACAACAGTATCTGATCCCCAAGATCTGCAGAGATATCGTACTCAATATCCTCAGAGAAGTGTTTATCAGAGCAGAGGAACCTTGGAAAGTGATCTATCCAGCGAACAAACTTCACATGAAGGTATCCGTTGGTGATATCAACTTCGGTATCATCTATACTGATATTAAAGCGTTTCCTGAGATGGAGTTCTCTTCTTACGATGATCTCTTCGAAGGGATCGATCTGGTACCGAATTATCGGTTGTTCGATCGTACACCGTATGGGACGATGATGAACTGGTTCGTCAATATCGACTGGATCCGGTTCCTCAGCAAGAGTGTGAATATCGCTCCTTCTGTGGGTTCTGATGATTATGAAGTACCGATCACAGAAGTCCTGAAAGGCTGGATGATTTATCGCTGTATTCGCATGGCTCTGGAGGATATCGTACTTACGACGAAGACCGTTAAGATCGGAGATCGTATCGTACTTTATAACCAAGTATATGAACTTGGTAAGATCCTTGGCAAAGCCACGGATGACATCGCATTCACGATTGGATTCAAGAAGATCTCGCAGTAATCGTTATAAGACCTACAGGGTGATATCACCCTGTAGGTCGACCTATTTTCAAGTATATATAACTTGTTACAATGTGTATACCCTATACACGTAACAACACCCATCTTAACTTAAGGAGAAAACAAATGGGATTTCAGACGTTTACCTGTGTGATCTGTGGTGAATCGTGCACTCGCCGTACCAGCAAACGGTATGGTGAAGGTCGTGCTTGCAATAAGCACGAAGAGGTGCAGACCGCTATGAACGATAAACTTCTTGGACAGGAGAAGTGGGTTCTTCAGATCATCCTGAGGGACTACAAAGAGGTCGTTGGGAGGAAACATCCCGTCAAGGACAAGCTGAAAGACTTCTTGCAAGATCAGGTCAAAGTACTCCGTGCAACCATCAATGAACTTCCTCTATCCAGCAAGAAGCTCACCATCATGAAAGAGACGAAGCTGATCGATCTCAACTATGTGGTGTCCGATGCTTTCGTGGAGAAGACCATGAACATCATCAAAGAACACGAATCGGACGATGATTGGGAAACGGTCAAGAAACACGACAGTAAGCCCAAACAGGCGCACAAGCCTCGTCAGTCCAAAGAGGATGACAAGGAACACAACGTTCGGATCAAAGAACACAGAGGTGCGAAAGAGGCTCCTCGCCGCAAAGTCTCCGACAAACGTCGGTGATCAACTTATGAAGGTGATACATGAAGTATCACCTTCTTTTTTACTGAGGAGTTAACAACATGGATACCCATAACCTATTGAAGGATCGGATCACAGACTACATCAACTATCAAGAAAAACATCATGCAATCTGTAGCATCAATGAGATCTTACAGATCGTATCAGAGTGCGTGAAAGATGTGTTGCCTGTGACGCAAAACGCAAGCGTAGAGCTACACCATTTTGAGCCATATACTACAGTGATCATCACCGTACCGGGTGACAGTGTGTTGGCGAAGCAAGGTCCGTATACCTTCAAGATAAGGACATCGTGATGGAAGAGGAAGATGATTTCGAAGAGGATGTGACTCACAGATGTTTCTGTTGTAACAGAACATTAGAGATGATCGATATCCTTAATCAGTATTTTGCAAGAGAGCTCACCTTGAAACAAGTTGGTCTGTACGAAGAGTTACTGTGTTCTGAATGCGTTGCTGAGTTACAACAGATCGTATTTGAACAGGTGTACTACGGAGACCCGAGGATCAAGATCAAAGATCTCCAGGATAAGTGTGTCGCAATCTTGCACAACCGAGAACATCCTGATGCTGTAATCGATGAAGAACTCTGTTCTCTATTGGTGTTCTACAAAGACAGGATCGAAGCACTCAAGCATAGAGGTCAGTTCGGTATCGAGGAATTGAGAGTTTATTTCAACGACTCGATGAATGAGTGGAATACCACACATAGACATAAATGTTTCGTATCGATGGAGCCGATCAACAACAGCGGTACGATGATCAATATCTTCGTCCGTATGACACTCAGTCCTAGCAAGTCAGAAGGATTCGCCGTGAAGATAGAACTGCGATCGAATGCTTCTGGATTGGATATGAGTGATATCATACCGTTCAAAGTGGATTGATGTATCTAGAGGATAGTTGACGCTATCCTCTAGATACTATTTCTTTTGTATATTGGAGCATGGTATGCTTTTTGATAGATTCACAAAGGAGTTGCTATGCTTCTATTCTTAGATGATTATAATACCCACAGTGGCATCTTGGATACGAATACGACGAATGCTTCCTGTTTCCGTATGTATCGTATCTTGAAAGATATGGGAATCAAGAACAATAAGTTCTTCTTGTTCTTGTCACAACCAGATCTCCAAAAATATGACCCTTACGATCTAAAGGATCCTTCTGTAGAACTAAGACAGAGGATCGCTTATGAGTGTAAGGTCAACCCTTGGTATTACTTAAGAGAAGTGATCCGTGTTCCTGCCCCTGGCGGTGATCCGATCCACTATCAGTTCTCCAGAGCGAACTTAGCTCTGAACTGGTGTTTCTTGAACTCCATCGATAGCTTCTTAACCATGCCTCGTCAGAAAGGTAAGACCATCGGTGTTGTGTGTATCCTGTCGTGGGAGGAGTTCTTAGCTGCTAAGAACATCACCATCGGGATCTTCGCGAAGGACGATAGTCTTCGTTCTGAGAACATTAAACGTATCAAGGAGATCCGTAACAGTCTTCCAGAATATCTGGTGGACTATAAGAACGATACCAAGAACCAGGAAGATGTCACCTATCGTAGATTGAAGAATGCTGTTAAATCCTTCGTTGCTCAGCAGGATATGCGTCGTGCTGCAAGACAAGGACGTGGTGAGACCACGTCTTCACAGTGGTGGGATGAGATGGCGTACTATGTGAACAACCATAAGTCGTATCCATCTGCCACAGGTGCGTGTGCTACCGCTAGGAAGATGGCATTCGAACGAGGGATCCCCTCTGCGAACATCCTCACTACAACGGCAGGTATGCTCAACGACCCAGCAGGCGCTTATGCGTTCCATCTGAAGTCCAACAGTGCACGGTTTAACGAGTGTGTTTATGACCTTAAAGACGTTGCTGCTGTTCGAGAGTGGATGAGAGGGATGGGCGGCAAGACGATGATGTATCTCGAATACTCCTATAAACAGTTAGGAGAGGATGATGCATGGTTGGAAGAGATGTCCGATGGTAAAGATGCTATTACGGTGGCTGTCGACTATCTCAACGAATGGCAGTTGGGTACTGGACAGTCGATCGTTCCTATCGAGTTGTTGAATCGCCTCAACGCATCGATCTGCGAACCTACGGAGTTCACCACACACGGTGGATTGATCGTGCGTTGGTATGTTAAACGTTCTATCCTGATGAATGGTGAAAATCGCAAGAGGAACTATCTGATCGGGTTGGATACTTCGGACAACGTAGGACGTGATAATACTACATTGGTGATCTCTGATCCATTGGATCTCTCTGTGGTAGCAACGTGTAAGTGTAACGTTACTAACTTGGTAAATGTCGCATCGTGTATCGCAGAACTGATGGATATGCTACCGAACAGTATCCTGATCCCAGAACGTAATAAGAACGGAGCGTTCATGATCGATCTTCTGATCGACATGATGATCAAGAAGAGGATCAATCCGTTCTACCGGATCTATAATACCTATTTCCAAGATGGAAGCGATGGGTTCTTGGATATCAGTCAGATCGACATCGGAGATGGAACCAAACGTAAGCACTTCGGGTTCAACACCACCAGCAGTCAGGATAGTCGTAATATCCTCTATGGGCGTGTATTGATCACCAGTCTTCAGTATATGGCAAATCGACTGTTTGATGCTGATTTGGCAAGTGAAATCAAATCACTTACTGTGAGGAATGGACGTGTTGACCATCCGATCGGATCCCATGACGATATGGTGATCGCTTGGTTGTTAACGTGTTTCTTCGCTCTTTATGGTAAGAACCACCACTTGTATGGGATCCCCAAAGGAGAAGTCCTGAAAGGAGTGAACCTGGAAGGAGAGCATGTGGATCCAGAAGCGAAGAGTAGACAGCTTAAGATCCGTGAGAGGATCGGAGAGTTAAAAGGATTGATCTTGGGCACTTCCAACGCTATGGTGAAGACATCGTATGAACGTGAACTGCGACACTTAGAGTCTTTGGTAGACGATAAGTTGGTCGATGATAACCTGATCAGTGCGGACCAAGTGAAACAACAAGCTTCGAAAGCACAGCAGTTCACACCATTCGATTTCCGCAAGCTGAAGGAGTATTTCTGATATGCAACCTCTTACTCTTAAACAGCTCTTCATGGATAAGTTCGACATCCAACCGACGATCGCTCAGACGAGATCGTTGATCCGATATGTTCAGATGTACGAACTGAGAGATCAGAACCCTGCGGCGTTCAACACTCCCATGCTAGCTGTATCCAGAGCTTACTTCTTACCGAAGGATGCTGCGTTTTTGTTTGATAACTTCAACATATATCGTCCCGATTTCAATAGGGCGATTCATGAGTGTGTTTCTGTAAACAAATCATTCCACGTCACAGGGAACGATTTTAATATTCTCTGTATCTGGTTGGTTTACTGCTATTTGAAGAGCAACTTGAATCCTCAGATGAAGCACGATGGTGCGTTCTGGATCTTAGCCCTCTTGAACTATAAGTTCTTCACCGGGAAAGTTCAGACGTTCTTCCCAAAAGGAGTGAACCACGATGTCATGCAAGCGACGATCGATCGACTGTCGGCGAAGAGCGACATCAAAAGACCAGAAACTCCCACATGGAGAGCGATCATCTATGATCACTGTGAGACGATATTAGCAGAGAAAAGTGTCCACAATCACACACTTCATACGTTCTCTCCTGATTCCAATGTGCTCTATGTGATCTCCGACCTACACACTCGGTTGGCATCCAAGATCTCGAATGTATCTCACGACTACTATGAGAATGTAGCCAAAGGTGTGATTATCAAGAGTTCTGATGCGACTCAGTTGAATGCAGAAGGAGAACGTGAGTTAAAAGCCCTCCGTGCTACTTTGGATAACACCATCATCAATGTCTGTGGTGTTGTAACGAACACCAGTTCGTTCTTGAGTTATCTGGATATCAAGTCAGTCTGTGCTTTGACGAAGACGATCACTCCTCCTATGTTGGAAGAAGCTTTGATCGCATTTTCTGATATGGCTACACTGCAGTATCGACACCACGAAGAAGACAAAGTTGTGACGATCAAAGGTCAGAAATACTTCGTTGGATTCCGGATCTTGGTTACCGAGATCATCCAGAAATGTTATCGGTATTGTGTGTTGAAGAAAGTCGACATGAGGAGTAATATGCAGATCTTGGAGATGATCCGAAATGCATTTAAGTCTTCTCGTGTTGATGATCCTGACATCATCACGATCAAGTACAGTATGGACAAGTTCGTCCACGAACACACGAAGTACAAAAGAGATGCTACTAAGGTATCGATCCGTACAGCTGTGATCCTGTACTTCATCTTGCTTACCTTCAAGAGAGCGTAAATGTTGTATACTGGAGTATAGGTAATCTACTCCAGTATACACTTATATATCGACAACAAACATAGCAACTACACTGGATAGTGCGCACTATCCAGTGTAGTTGAACGTATTTTTAAGAATATATAACTAGTTGAGAATAGGTTCTAGCTGAGATCTATGCCCGGCATGACTATGCCGGTCTCTGGTCACACTCTGTCTCGTATCTTACGCGAGGTCGCGGCAGGGCGTATCCCAGTTGATCGGTTAACACTTCGTTCACAGGACGGCAAACGCATTCCTGTGAAACGTGTTGTGCGTCAAGGATCCAAAGTGATCGTTGAAGCGTAACACGCTGATCGTTGTATAATGTCGTATCTCTCAGCTAGACCTATTCTTACAATGTACAACACCCAACCAAAACAAAATAAACAAGGAGGTAACAGTATGTTTCCAACCAACATCAACGTCGAAATGATGGTCCGCACAGCTATCCTAGCTGTGGAAGACTATGAGTTCATTAATTTCGCAACGAATGAATGGACGCTTCATGGGCAGGACATCACCAACATGATCTTATCCAAGATCAACACGACACCTAATACGCAATCTCCTGAAGAGGTTGCCAGAGAATCTGTCAATAAGATCGTTGAACAGATGAAGTACAAATTTGCAAAACAGAAAGAGGCGCAACAGTGTTTCTACAACACATCGATCTTACATCAGCAGCAACCGCCCAGGTTGTATACTGAACCGCAGATTAATCTGGTACAGCAGTATTTAGAAGAAGTACAACGGATCTTGATGGACATCTCTTCTAAATTCAATACAGTGCTTGGTACTGTGGCCATCTACGAGATGATCTGGCACATCATGCAGATGTTGTCCCAGATGAAGAACGGGTTGTATGCTCGGTTCTATTTTCAAGTGTGGTACGACCAGTCCACACACACGATCCGCGTTGAACTTCATGATCCTTTCGATATGATCCCGGAGGACAAGAGAGTACACGGTATCATGGTTAGGACGAGAGATGTACCTGTTAAGCCTCCGAAGCCTCAGGAACCGCCGAAGGAAGATGATCCGTTCGAGAATGTTCCGAAGGAAGAAGATGTCCCGTCGGTTCGTGAATGTGTGAAGAAGCCAAGTGTTCCGGTGACTAACATAGGTCATCGAGCTCGAGCGGACCAAAAAACGGCACTGTTGCGCCGTGAGATGAATCTTCGGATACTCTATGCTCTTAAACAGAAAGGAGTAGAACGGGTTTCTACTCTTTGTATCGGAGGCTTTTTGGAGGAGCACATCACACCAGTTCAACATAAGAACCTGCTCGCAACGTTGTACAAGCAAGGGTTGATCCAGAAATCCGGAACAACGATCAACGCCAGGTATCGTCTGACCCAGAAAGGAGAAGAAGTGTGTGCGTCTCTGGAACCGATACAGCTTTCATGGCTCGCATGGTTCGACAATATGCTCGGTGATGCAGACGAGGAGTGGAAAATTGAGTTCTACAATACTCTGCGTGATACCAAGAAAGCGGTATTTCCGTATTACAAGCATTATACACATAAACGTGAATATCGACGCTTGTTCTATACTGGAATAATCCAGGCGGATCCGAACAACGGTCGTTGTGGATGTAAGGAAGATACGTTTAGCTACACCGATCTTGGAGAGTTTGTAAAATCTGAACTTAAGAAAGAAATGGAGGATAACGATGCAAATTGACTACGATTTTAAAGCTGTCTCTAAATTCAATGAATCAGCGATGGTCTGCCTTTGTCAGATCATCACACAGACAGTTGGAACACTGGGTCTTCTGAAAGAGAAGACATCCGATCAGTTCCTGATGGAGTTCTTCCAGTTGGAAGAGAGTGAGATGGACTTGGAGTTCAACAAACTCCCGGTCAAGAAGAAGGACTACATCAAACACGCTTATCAGCTCTTCCTCTTTCTTGGAAGGGGATACGAGATGGTGACCAAACGGGATCAAAGTTACTCATCTCATCTGGTAAGAGGAGTTCACAAATTCTTCTTCCAATATGCGAAACGTCAGTCTTTGATCACAACCCATACTGATCATGACAAGTATCCCAACAACAGGATCATGTATGTCGAAAAGGACTACATCAAGTTGTTGGATTACTCATCGGGTATCATCCCGAAAGAGATGATCCGTACGTGGATGAAGATCGCTGAACAGTATAATTTCAAACTGACCAAGAGTGAGACCAAGCTCTGGTTCAAGTAAAACAACCGGGATGGGTGATACCATATCACCCATCCCGTAACGCATCAAGCATAGGAGAACAAAAGATGCAAAACAACGTGTATGGACAGTCACCCGATTTCATTAACACCAATTTCGCGCAGATCATCCCGCAGCCTGTGGTTCCGAATATCGGAGCACCGCAACGGAACTACATGGTTGATCAGAACCCGGAGGCGTTCGCCCATGAAGCCGGTCTGATTACGGGGCGCATCGTCAGTTCCATATTGACAGCTTCGTCAGTGACGGACTACATGGCTCGTGAATACGAGTGGATGTTGATCCAGGAACTGACGGAACTGAAAAGACGGTTCACGCGGTACTTCTTCTCCGTGAAGAGATCCGAAGACAGGATCGTGGTTGAGCTGTATGACCCGATGGGTCAGCTTCAGCGGAAGGAACTCGTTGTTCCGTTTAACAAACATGAAACCCGCTACTGGCAGTTCGTGGCGATACTCGATCACATCACGGACAACCAAGGTGAGGAGTCCGCTCAGTTCATCGGAAGACTGGGAGAGATCCCGTTCTTCTTCCTGAGATATTTGCTCCGTGTGAGTTCAGATCATACGGATCCCAGACTCGAAGAGTTCTCTGAGATCTTCAAAATAGAACGGAACATCGTGACCAAACAAGTGGACCAAGCATCATCGGTCAAAGTGTGTGTCCCGTCTGTATCATCCAATTGCGAATTCACACCGGAGATCGGTCGTATGTTGATGGAGCACTTCATCGCAGCTATTACGAACCAGTTCGGGATCTATGGAACATCGGAGCGTCGGTACAATGAGATCCTGAACGATCTGCTCGCGCATCTTATTGACGACATAGACGATGTCGCCCTTCCGGATGTTCTCAACACTCCGGAATGCAAAGAGGATCTGAAGAGGATCGGTGTTCTCGAGTATGGTGAGGATGCACGCTTCACCGTATTCTTCAAGAACCTGATCACTTTGGTGAGTGCTTCACGATTCAACATCACCAAATAACATCAAGTATCTAATGTGAGCGTATGACTACCCTATGGATAGTTGTATGTCTCACATTAGATACGGAGGTTCTTATGGATATATTGGTTATCATCCTTTGCTCTTTTCTCGTATTGGAGGTAATCGCGAGTTTATGGCTCTTCATCAAGATAAGAAAACGTTTCATTCAAGTGATGCGATACTCGGAATACATCACATTAGCTCTGATACAATACACTACTGTGTTAGAGCTTATGGATAATTACGTTAAGCTGAAACAGAGGAACATCGCACCTGAGCTGGAACGAGAAGTGATCCTTGATATCAAGACACACTACTTAGAAGCCAGGGAGAATGTCAAGACAGCGTTTACCTATTACAACCCAGATGGACTCACACTTAGTGAGTTCGAACAACCACTTACATTATTGAAGGAGATATCATGACACTATTCAACAGTATTCTGTTGATCGTTCTCGCAGTTGAGACGATCTACATCGCAAGATCTACGATTAAGGACCTGAACAAGGTTCTCAAATTCTACAGACTTACCAGACAGTTCAACACGATCGGTCTGTTGGTCACCAAAGCAAAAGTCCTTGCTGAGCAAGGCAAACACAACGAGTGTTTACAAACACTCGATAACGCTTGTGCCCAGATCATCAAAGTTTCTCGCAACTATACAACACTCATCAAACAAACGGAGAAGTGATGATTGATCTAACATTGGAATGGGCATATTACTACACCGTCATGCTCATGGCAGGTGTTATGTTGTTGGTAACATTGATTTCACTTATCATCGCTGATATCACGAGACTTGTTGTGAAAGTTGGCATCAAGACGGTTGAAGATCGTATCTGGTGTTCGAAGTATCGTGACCAGAAGATCACAGAACTATCCACCAGAGCATTTCTTGCGTCTTCGAAAAAGGAGCGATACAAAGTCTTTGACGAGATGAAAGAATATCGTGCTACTTATATCGTCAATAGAAAACCCCTGTAAACACGGAAGGAGATCAGTTGATGGGTGATTGGAATGGGTATTGTTGGTTGATGACAGGCGTGGCGTTCCTGAGTGTACTTGCGTCGATCTTCGTGGGTATGCACCACGTGTCGATCGCACTGAACTACTCAGTGGAAACCAAGTTACTCTGGAGGATCGTGTTGTCGTTGTTAACCACTATCGATGGTCTGAAGAACTACATTTGTAATCTGAGAGACAACGCTTGGATGAAGAATGCCTTGAAGATCGATAAAGAACTTGCAAAGACATTTCATCGTCAGGCCATGAAGGAGTTGGAATCGTTGGTCAAGGTAAATCCGATCTATCAACTTCCAGAACGGATTACACGATCGTTAGATCTGGAACCTGATAAGCAATCTGATGAAAAATCCAAATAAGTAAGAGAAGGTAGGTACCATCCAGGTCCTACCTTCTCTTTTTGTTTCACATCAAAGGATGAAGCTTGCCAGTTCGATGATCCGGCTCGGATCCAAGTTCATAGCTCCAACGAGTTGCTCTCTTAACTCACGATAGCGTTGTCGACTATCAGCGTAAGTGTCGATGGTACGTTTCATCTCACCGATCTCGTAACCAGATTCCACGTATCCACGATCCAGAGCGATGATCGTTTGATTGTAGATGTAGGCTTTGGTAGCTTCCAGGCACAACTCTTCAAATGTCTCCAGAGCACTGGTGTTCAGGTTGGTGAAGTCCTTGTCGTAAGCGATACGACAACTCATCACCCACACGATGATCGAATGCTGTGCAGGCCATAGCTTCACAAGGTCACCACTCAGAAGCTCCACATTGGGCTTCGGCGGAGAGGATGCGAAAGTATGACTGTCTAACACAGCCTGTCCAAGTGTGTTTAGATTCACACCACCAGCCCAGCCGTTCATATTGGGGACATATCCAGCATAGTTGCCGCGATACGTCAACCCATGTACTTCTACGAGAGGAAGCCCTTCCCGTTCCTCCGGTGGGATACGATACAGGGAGAACGGACCCGTGTGCATATAAGCATCCTGTACATCCATACGGAGTTTCTCACGATACTTGGGAAGTAGTACAATATGCTTCAGTTTCCCACCGTGGACATTCATGTCTTTCAATACACGGTCTTGGATCACCTTATCCAGAACCATCTGCTGGACACTCCACGTTTTCTCCTCTTCCTCTCTGGTGCTGAATGCATACGCCAGTACATCAGGGGGTATTTCATTCGTAATCGTTGTTAAAGCAAGATCGATCGCATTGTTCATGGGTGATCTCCTTCCATCTAGTTTCTGTTGATTTTTGCATACCATGACCCGGAACAGTATAGCTAGGAGTCATGGTATGCACAATATACTAATAACGTTGGAGGTAGGTAACATGGACCTTAAATTCATGTGGTATGCGAATGCTACCGTCGTGAACAACATCATGCCTCGACACAAGCGTTTTGATGACGAATATGTCATTACTGTACTTCAGAAGACCATTAAAGACAAATACATGAAGTACGATGTTGTCATCGGAGGAGAACGGTATCATTTTAACTATACCTTCTTTTCCAACGTCTGTATCGCAGGATCATTGGAGATCTTGGATTGCAATAATGGGAAGACGTACACCTATGCGATTGAAAGGAACAACGATAGCATCCGGCTATATGTGGACTTGGAGAACTACAATGAGATGTATCTGTACAACAACAGTACGATCATCGATATCCAGGTGAACTCCGGTCGTAAGAGCTATATCTCTTGTTTAACGATCGCACAGTTGGATGAGAAGGATTACAACATCACTTTGATTCGTACAGCTATCACAGATGCACAGAGGACAAACTTCGATTTCAGTTTGAACAACCAACTGTTCACCGTAACGGGTGCGATCGATTATCCGAAGATGGTCTGCTATGATGTTGTGAACTTCGTGGATCGTAGTACCCAGACGGTGATCTACGCAGAAACGAAGTGTCAGATGATCGTTAGTCACTCATTCGAACCAGATCATATCACTGGTAAGGTACATCCCATTAACTCAGATTTTAACGAGTACATCAAGTACAAGAAACTGGATGAGTATCACTATCAGATAACAGAGTTCATCTTGAACAATTCAGAACATCCTTTTGTCAAGAGGAGTTATGAGTTGATCAATGAAGAACCGAACTTTATCACGATCCGTGGAACGAACAAACGGTTCCGAGTCACTACCAACAGCAACGACGTTACGATCACTCTTGTTTGAGAATAAGATCTAGAGGTAAGGGTTTATTTCCCTTACCTCTAGAGATCAATTTACTTTGGATTTGATCACACAGTGTTCTGGAACGATCTCATCGTCTGACAACAAGATCATACCAGCATCTGTGAAACTACTGCTTACAGCAATAGACTGGTTCACGATGAACGCTTGCAGGATATTCTTTTTGTTTAAGAACTCTACAAGAAACGCAGTTAACCGATCACGATGGATCGGGCTACAACCATCATCGATCTCATCCAATTTGATGGGATATTGCTGAACGTACCCTCGATAGATACAGATCGCCAATCTCATCACAAGGTTGATGATAGACTTCTGACTCTTCGAACAAAGTTTGATGTCTTTCACTTCACTGTTGTGGTTGATCAACAACCGGAAGTTGAAGTCGAAATCATTCTGCTTGTTCTCATCGAAGTAAGCCAGTTCGATATCGTAGTTCCACACCTGACGGATGAACATATTAGCCAGTTGTAGGACTGTGTTCACATATCGCACTGTGTATCGATACGGGATCCCTGAGACAGGAGACAGTTGATCAGCAACAGCGACCAACTTCTTCATCTTACTTGTGATCTCCTGGATCGAAGGTTCGATCTCTTCTTTCAACCTGGTCAGATATCCAGACTGTTCCTTGACGATCGTCTCCAGTTCTCTCAACTTCTCATTGATCTGATTCTTCACATCTTGGAGATACCACACCATATCATCCAGACACTTCAGCTCTTCTTCATGGACGAATAGTTGTTGCCATAAGTGGTATAGACCATTCAATCTGGTGATACGATTGTGAAGGTTCAGATGATCTTTGTACACTTGAAGAGAGAGTTCTGTAGAAGACAACCTCTGATCCAGTAGAGAAAGTTGCTTCCCGATCTGATTCAACTCGTACTCTTTCTCAACCAGGGATTTCGTAAGATACTCTTTCACAGGTTGGTCCGATGCTTGAAGTCCTAACAACTTCGCACGAAGTCCTGTCAGCTTATCTTCTGCCTCTTTGACTTTTGCATATGCTTTTGCTTTCTGGATTACCTTTAAACACCTGTTGATGATTTTCGTAACATCCTGATTGATCGCATCTAAAGGGTCAAGATCAGAACATACGAAAAGACCCCAGGTTTTGCGGGTGAAAAGCGTTTCCAGTTTAAGCAAAATAGGCCTCGCTGCTCTCTGACCTTCAACCTTCGTATTTACCTCGGCATACTGCTGTTTCGCATCTTGTAGGATCTTACGATCTCGTTGATAAGAAGACTCATAATCTTTCAACTCCAATTGATAAGATTGGAGAACAGATTCCAAGTTCTCTCTCAATTTACAAGTGCGTTTGCAATCAGAAGGATACGAATGTTTGTCTTTCAGAGAGTGGATCTTCTTCTGAACTTCACCGATGACATTCTCCAACCGTTGAACCTCTGGAGAGACCTGATGGATTTTACCTTCCAATAATGCTCTACTAGCCAGAAGATCATTGTACTCTTTGTGTGTGATCAGAGGTATATACCCCTGTAAGAACTGGAGATCCTCTCGGATCTTATCCATGTTCTCTTCCATCTTCAATGCTTCGTCCAAAGGAACAACGGGAGTATCATCCTCGATCGTGTTCTGTTTGACGATCTCCTCTTGGACCTCGATCAGCCGTTTACACTCTTGGATCGCTGTAGCAGTGTCGTTCTGTAGAGAAGTACGGATCTTATCGATCTCAGAACTCAACTGAGTTCCTCTTTCCGTTAAAGTACTCTTCTTCTCATGTCCAGTCTCTACTTGAGCACTCAGTTTACCTATCAGACGATCCAATTGTGCAGGAACTACTAGATCAACTTCGTGGATCAGTTTCAGTTCGAACATCTCCATGGAGATGTTCCTGCACTCTTGAAGGATAGACTCCAACGACACCTCCGATTCAGAATACCGTTCCATCTTCAATGTGGTAATTCTGTTCTTGATATCGCCAGACGTCTTATTCATCGCATAGATCTCACGATCCAGAACACTTAATGCTCTGTTGAGATCTTTTCGATACTGCTCAAAGTACTGAAGTGTCTCGTCTTTCAACAGAAGATCGGTTAACTTGAGTTTCCTCTCATTCAATAATTTCAACTGGTTACTGCATGTTCGGATCCTGGATTTCAACGCTTGGTATTTATCCAGGATAAATGTCAACGATGTTGGATACGTGCTGTAGATCAACTCTTTCCGAGCAGCTGTTCCCATAGAACAGATCTGATACTCTCCAGATAACAACTTATCGATCACTTGTGTATAACCAAAGTGCTGTGCGACCAGACTCTCTTGTACTTCCGTCGTGCCGCTCTGGTTCAATTCTTCATCATCTTTGACGAAACTATGAGCTCCATTGACCTTACTGAAATCCGATGTAAGAATGTAATAGGATTTCTCATGCTGGATCTCGATGATCTTCTTACCCTGCTTTTCATAGTCAGAGCGACAAGCTGGATAAGGAGTTAACTCTCTCATGATCGAACTCTTCCCGAACCCATTCGGTGCAACCAATACTGTCTGCTGAGTCAGATCATCCACAACTACATGCTTGATGTTGTTGTGTAGGAGTGGTTTGTATAAGTGTATTTCAAAACGTGTGATAAACATAACGACCTCTTTTCAGTTCAAAAGATGGTACAGAACCATCACTTAGAAAAGTGCAATTGAAATTGCTTTCACGTATATATTACTTGATGTAAGATGTGTACACGATATTGTACACCAATGGTTCTTAGAATCACTACTTCTTACATCTTCGCATTCTTTTTCAACCCTGTGGTTTCTTGATAGAAGACGACACTGTACCGTAGCTCGCAACTACGGTACAGTGTCTTGTTTGAAGTCAAGAGATCACAAACACAAGTAGAACAGTTGTCAGGAAACTATCTACTCGTGTTCAACTCTCAGAAAGGAGGTGCATTGTGAAGACGTTTCATCAACGTTTTTACGAACTGTTGAATCAGTTTGTCCGCGATGGAATCAACGAGTTCGATGCTTCGAACTTGGCTGTATCCGTGATACAGCACGAAGTTCGTACAACCGGACACACCTACAGCTAATCAGCTGTAATCTACAATCATCAAGTGTTATGTTCTGATCCTGACTCAGAGTATGATACTTGATGATTCTTTTTTACAACCAAATCACATCAAAACATATTTACGTATATATAACACTATGAAGCAGATCCTGATAAGTGAACCTGGAACACAAGTTAGTGTGAAGCTTCCCGTAGTCCTGGACACCTACGGTAATAAGGTAGCGTACATCAAAGACAACAACATCAAAAACAGGAGTTTTCTCATGAGCGAAGAAGCGAAAGAAAAGAAGGAATTCGAACAGAAGTCTTACAACGTCGAAGGACTCGGCGAAGTCACCCGTCGGTCGAACGGTGATTTCACCATGTCTCAGGATGAACTGAACAAGTTCTTCAAGGAAAACGGCATTCCGGAATATGCCGAATTCAAGAAAGCGGAATCTGCTGCGATCGATACTCTGACCGAACGTTCGGTTGGGTTCCTCAAGGACCACGTCAAGAACGATCATCGCGACTGTGTGCTTAAAGCCGGTCTCGGCAACGGACGCATCGTGGTCGGCATGAAAGAACATGTCGAAACGAAGAACCCGCGCGATCCGAACGGTGAAGTCCATCACAACTACGGTGTGGTCTCCGTGAAGTTCCAGCACAAAGTTCCGAAGCGTCTGGCTGAGGAAGGTGGAGCTCTGGATCAGGCTGCCAAAGAAGTGGAAGCTGCGTTCAAGGCGATCCATGGCTGATCGGTGAACTGAGTTCACCATACTAGGAGAGGATCTTGCATCCTCTCCTATTTTCTTTTTGATCAACACGGAGATGTACATATGCCGAAACAGAAACAAAAGCAACCTCCTCAGGCAACTGAAGAAGAGGTGACTCTCGATAGTCTGGAAGTGATGGATCCCGGTTCTTCCATAGTGGAGAACAACGAAGGCGATGATCTTGAAGACATCGAAGAATAACGATGTGGTACCTGATCAGGAGGTATCATGTCGGATGCAGTACGGATCTTAAGCTTCGACCCCGGACTCACCTTCGCAGGATGGGCGATCGGTGATTATTACAAGGGTCAAAATCTACTCCAGATCTTGGATTACGGAGTGATGGAACCATCCAAAGACTTGGATCGGTCGATCATGCGACCGATGGTGGAATTGTGTGGACGTCGTCTTCTGACTCTATTGAAGACAGAAGAGATGGTCAGTGATCTCTATGCAGAATACAGACCGAACTACATCTGTTCGGAAGATGCATTCTTTAATCGATTTAGACCGTCAGCGTATGCAGCCCTGTTGGGTTGGATCACAGCTGTCGAGTTGTTCTTATGGAAGACGTATCAGATCAAACTGTATACCTTCCAACCGAAAGTGATCAAACGAGCAGTCGGACGTGGGGACTCAGGTAAATTGGATGTGCAGAAAGCCATCCGTAAGATCCCAGAGATCCAGTTCGAAGAGTCCGAAAGATATAAGTTGAAAGAACATTCAGCGGATGCGATCGCGTGTAACTGGACGTTCTGTTGTAATGTATTGAACCAGAAGTGAGATAGGATCTAAACATGTCCGAACGACAAGCGAAGAAGAGACGGCGCGCTCTACGAGCTGCAGGGATGGAACCGAAACGTACTTCCTCTGATACAGTTGATATGAACAACATCGGAGAGTATCTTCTCCATATCCTGAAACGTTATCCTGGGTGGAACTTCGTCTCCATCTCAAAACCAGGATGTATGTGTGTTGGTAATCCCAAAGACGATAAGAGTCTCGTACCGATCCAGGTACACAAACTGTTACCTGCGATGGACGATCGTGGGCTCTATGATTCAGGGAACAACCACACGGTTCAGTTTATGCAGTTGACGAATCTTGAGTTCCAAGGACTCGTGATGGACCGTAGAGGGAAAGCGTGTTTGGGAGACCCGTTCCATGTGGAACTGGATGATCCCAAGATGGAAGCAACATTGAACCAAGCGTTTCAACCGAAGAAGGTTGAGATTGATCTGCGAGATGCTGACGTACAACAGCTTTGAACTAGTGTATACGTAAGATAGGGTCAGCCCTATCTTACGTATATATTACTAAGTAAGCACTTCGAACGATACTTTGACGAACAACAAAAGGAACGCTTATGTATAACCCGATACCGAATTGTAACTTCATCCATAGCTGTTATATCCCTCCATCCAACAACCCTTCCGGTATAGATGGGATCGTGGCTATGGTGAAAGATGTCGATACCTTGGAGTCCAAACTACATATCGTGAGGAACCCCATGGTACGAGTGTGGGTTGCGAGAAAAGGACTTCGCAACTACGAGAACAAACGAGAAAGTGCAAAACTGTCAGAACTGGATGTCTACATCTGTCAGTATAAGAAGATGGGAGAGACCTTGGCGAAAGCGTTAGGTTACCCTACATATGGCTACATCAACACACGGAAGCTCTTAGAGAGTCCTTATGTGTACGGAGCAGATATCGATCCTGAGATCCAGATGAAATTAGAGTATATCGAAGCTTCGAAGAAAGGTATCACAACCTACGACATCGGGGTAATGGATATTGAAACCTCCGTTCTCGGAGATGAGCAGATCATCCTGAACGGTTACTGTGATTGGAAAACCCGGACGATCTACTGTTGGATCTTGCAAGAATGGTTCCAACCATCTGAGAACTGGAGACAGGAGTTGATGGATCGGTGGAATCTTGAGTTGAATAACATTTACAATCAGCTCAATGACAAAGCCAAAAAAGTGTTCATCCCGGAAGAGTGGACACCGAAGTTCATCATGTGCTCCAATGAGAAAGAGTTGATCGAGCAATCCGTAAGAACTGTTGTCTTGTGCAAACCAGATTTCTGTTTGTGCTGGAACCTTCCTTATGAATCCGATTGGATTCCAAGACGCGCCCTGTTCCGTGGGTTGGATCCTGCAGATCTATACTCGCATCCAGATGTTCCCCCTGAGTTCCGGATGTTTAAATTCAATGAAGATAAACGTCATGTGGAACATCTGGCTGATAAGTGGCACATTATCAAGTGTCCTGGTTACACCTACTGGGTGGATCCCATGTGTCTGTATGGACGACTCCGTAAGGTAAAAGGACGTGAGGTCATGTACACATTGGATTACATCTGTGGGAAGAACCTGGGTGCTGGTAAGATGAAGTTCGGACAGAACCAGACTCACTACCTGATGCAGACCAAGGACAAAGTAGGCTACGCTGTATACAACTGCTTCGACGTTCTGCAACCGAATATCCTGGACCATGTCACAACCGACATATCCTCGATGATCATGTTGACAGGACCATCCCTGTTGGATGACTTCGCTCATCAGACAGTACAGTTAAAAGCACAGTTTTACGAGTATTGTCTGTCCAAAGGAGCTGTGCCTGGAACCGTATCTGGTTCCATGTCGAAGGGTTATGATAAACTAATCAGCAACGTCGGCGGTACTGTACTCAGTCCATCTCTGATGAGATACAAGGGCAGTCGTTGTATGCAGGAGTCTGACGATCCAACCGGCATCTATCGACTCTGTTGTGACTTGGATGTAACTTCGTTCTATCCCAGTATCACGATCGCGATGAACATCTCCCGTGAGACAAAAGAGGCTACGGTACTCTGGATCACAGGTTGTCCATATTCGATCGAGGAACTGCAAAGGATGAGAGAGGAGATCGATCTTCTCCCACCGAAAGAGAAGACCAAAGCAGAAAAGAAGTATGCAGACAAGATCGTCAAACAGAACGCTGAGTATATCTTCGAGTTCTTCTCCAGATATCCAGCCGTTGTAGAGAATGCAGTCAAGCTTTGTGAGCAGCATTTCAACATCCCTGGATATGACGAGATGCTCAGTCTGTTCGCAGAACAACATCACTTGGATCTGGACCTGAAAACGATCCAAGTTCCAACCAACCGTGTGAGCGTAGAGACCTCAAAATAAGAGGTCCCTGCACCACTGTACAGGAGAAGGATATTTCGTCCTTCTCCTTTTCTTTTTCACTTGCTATAGCAGGAGGTTTTAATGGTCAATTACAACAACTTACCGGACAGGATCGATATCGACATAAAAGGTAACATCTATGTACAGAAGTTACCAGGAGATGATCGAGTTGGGTTGTTGTGCCCTTACGCCAAAAATCAATTCGCAGTGTGTAATGTCCGATGTGCCAAATGTTCTGTTGAATTGAAGTGTACTGAAATGGATGAAAACGCTGATCTCATGGATGTATATCGATCTTATTGGGAAGTTACTTGTTGTGGGACGATACATCGTGCTCAACTTCTTTACCAACAACATCATGCAGGTTCGATGGAACTGCAATACCACGAAGTTACAAAACAATACAACTAATCAAATAGCTAGGATCAGGTGTAGTAGGTTGTCCTACTACACCTGATGCCTATACTAACTCGTTATACGAGTGTCTTGGTTATGCCGAGATCAGGGCTCTTCAGTGCCACCCTGTTCCGGAGCCGTGGTGATCGTTCCGT
>ULPC01015638.1_pt1 | contig 36820 bp, 21 predicted proteins | sample 1953181 | NCBI WGS metagenome assembly ULPC01 (sample SAMEA4835620, study PRJEB28245) | human gut metagenome | biome: gut microbiome; material: fecal sample | place: Denmark | collected 2008
TAATGATACTTTTAAAGGCTATAATGGATTACAAAAACAAGCCTATATCGATTTATATAATCGTTTAGGATCTGAAGGAATAAAAGCGTTAAGAAACCGTATTGAAACTGGAACTTGAACTGAAGAAGACAAATTAGCACTTGATGATATTGGTATATTTCTTGGAGATGAACCAACGGCCGAAGAAATTGCACAAAGAAAAGCAGCAGCTACAGATCCTCAAGTTCAAGCAGAAGAAAAAGAAAAAGAACGTTACAGAAAAGCTGGATGAGATTATAACTTAAGAAATATATTTGGTGTAGATGATAATGGAAACGTTACTATTGTTGACCCTACACTTCAATCTTATATTGGCACTGGAGACGCGTGATTAAATGACGAGTTTAGAAAAGTATATGGAGCTTATGCAGATTATATTCCAGAAAAAACAGGATTATTTGTAATTAACGGTAAAGTTTATAGAGGTGATAATCAAGCAGCTTTATCAAAAATACAAAAGTACTTAGACTTTGTTAAAGATAATAGACGTACTGCTGGTAACGCATCAAATATTAAACAATACTGAAGAGAAAATGATTTTTCTGGATGATCTGATCTTGGCTACGATAGCAATGGAAATCCAATATATTCTCCCGTATTTAAACCTGGAGAATTTGGACGAGATGTTTCAGGTTATTTTATGAGAACTCCTAATGATCCATTTATATTTGAATATTATAAAGATTATAATAAAAATAATGATGAATTATTCGATCAATTCGGACATCCGTTAAGAGATAAAGCTACACGAATATTTATCGATCCAATAACTAAAAAGCAAATCGACCCTAATGATCCTAGATATCATAATTATATTAGTAGCTTAAAAGAACAAACAAATCAACAGGTTATTGATAATTATTATGATAATGTAACTAATAGTGCTTTTAGCCCATATTATAATCTTGGTTCAGTAGGTGATGTAGTAAAAATTGTTGGAACTGGAAGTGATAGTAATCCGTTTACAGGATATTCTTTATTTCAGAAACCAGGAAGTGATTTATATTATTGGTATGACGAAAATCCAGGAGGAGATAATTATACAATTAATGGAGTTATGCCATCTGGTTCTGATAAAATGCGAGATTATATATGGAATATTGATCCTGAATTAGGTAAATTATTATCAGAAAATCCTGATATGTTAAGAGACACAAGAGTTAAAAATCTAATTAGTGATTATATTAGAAATCCATATACAGCTACTATTGGATTTAGAAGAACCACTCGTCAAGAATATCCTGAATTACAACAGAAATATCCTCATTTAATGAATATTATTAAAAGACTTGATGAACAAGGTCCTGTACTCGGATACGGTAATTATAGAAAAAACTATGATTATAAAGGTGGAAGTAACAGTGAGCTAAGAAACATCAACTCTCCTGAGGCTTTAGAATCAAGAGGATTAGCATATAGAATTGGCAATTTTAATCAGATACCTTATCAAAAGAATGGTGGAGTATTAAAATTTCAAATAGGAGGTACTACTGCCTCAAGAGCAAAATCTATAAGAGCTAGTAACGATAATATACAAACTGCAGATACCAAATTAAGAAAAGCAGGAGAGGATAAAGTTATTGGCGATGGAACTGAATTAAATTCCTCGGATAAAGCAGAAATTGCAGCATTAATTGCAGATGCAGCATCTTTAGGAGCAACTTTTGTACCTGTATATGGTAATGCATTAAGTGCTGGTATTGGTGCAGCTGGATCGTTTACAGGTTTCGGAGCAGATGTAGCAAGAGATGGATTAGATTGAGGTGATGTTGGTAATTTAGCTCTAAATTTAGGACTAGATGCAGCTACTTTACTTCCTGGAATTGGAACAGGAGCAAAAGCTACTAAAGTAGCTAAAGCTTTAAAGAAATCTAAAGCTCTAGCAAAAGCTGTTAAATATGCATCAACTGCTTTAAGTGGAAGTAATGCAATTGCAGGATTGACAACTGCATGAAATAATATTCAAGACGGAAGTTGAACAATTAAAGATATTAGAACTGTTTTAAATGGAGTAAGAGGTATTGCTAATATTTCTAGAACAAAAGGTAATGCAAAAACTAAAGAAAGCCGTGGAGATACTATTACTTTAAAACCACAAGAGGAAGGTCTTCCAACAATTAAGTTAAATAAATTAGAATTAGAGTCTATTCAAAAAGCACCACAAAATAGTCGTGCAGATAAATTAGAAGAACTTATTATCAGTCGTCTTCCAAAAAACACAAAGACAGATCATATTACAGACATATTAAGTTCTTATGGAATTAAACGAAAAGGATCACTCGATTGAAATTGACGAAAACCATTAACATTTAATAGAAATGCTACAATAAATACAAATCAATTTAAATACGATATGATTCCTGGAGTATATAGAAATCCAAATGAATTAGGGTGGTGAAATTGAAATAGACGCGCAGCAATTCGAGATGCAAAAATAAATAAGGAAAATCCATATTTTAGACCATTGCATTGAGAAACAGGTAAAGTTTCAGATTTAAATTCTATACAACCAATAACAATGCCTATATATTCTAATTTTGCTCCAGACTTAGGAATATTTAGTAATACTCCAGAAGAGCGTTATTATTATAATCCAAATGATAGACCTAAGTTTTATAAAAAAGGTGGTAAGATAATAAAAGCTCAAGGAGGAACTAATAGTGATTGATTCTTAGATTCAAAAGGACAGCCTTTAAATGTTACTGGAAATGATGTTGTTGTAACTGCAAAGAGTCCAATGAGAAGACCTAAAATTACATTTAGTGTAGGTACTCCAAAATTAGATCCAAAAATTAAACAACAAGCTGAACAATTAGCTGCCCCAGCTAATGAACAAGCTCGTAAAAGAGTATTAGATAATTTATCTAATAATTCTACTAATACTACACCACAAATGTTTGGGCATTCCTCTAAAGGTAAAGGTTTTAATATCAATCAAGATATGTTATTAGGCGTTGGTGATTATATAGCTTCAACTGTTGGAATTAATCGTACTTCACGAAAGATGAAAGAAGCTATACGTAAAGGAATGATAGGATCACAACAACAAATGCCAAGTGAATTTTATTCACGTTTTAGTGATAATGGATTATATAGAATGTATGACAATCGTATACAAAACATGCGTCAATATAAAACAGTTACTAGTGATCCAAATCAAGTAATGGCCGAACGCTTAATGAGAGATATGAATGTTGATCAAATGGAAAATGAACGTGATACTAAGTTCTCACAAATGATAGATCAATATAACGATAAACTATTAGCACAAAAGCAACAATATGCTAATATTAGAAATCAAATTGTTAATGAAAATAAAAACAAATGATATCAAGGATTAGCACAGATTGATATGACAGAAGCTAATAGAATCGGACAACAAACACAAAATGTAAAAAATCTTTTATACCAGTTTAGACAAAATTATGCTAGAGATATGCAAGAAAAACAACAAGCTCAATTAGCTAGTAGACAATTACAAGCTGATAATGCATATAAAGCTGATTTAATGTCTAGATATGGAAACGAATATACTCCTGAAATGCAAAAGTTATACGGTAGTTTAGAAGACTATGTATTTGCAAAACATCCAAAAGAAATGCAAGAACTAAGAAATCAACATTACGCAAACTTTGCTATTGATCAATATAATGAAGGAATGGCTCATAGCTGGTGAGGAAGAGATAAAATAAATAGATATCAAATTCCTTATCGCTATACTCCTTACTCAGATCCGAGAAAATCAGAAGTGTTCAAAAGAGGAGGAACTGTACAGCGTTTTAGAAACGTTGATGAACAAGCATTTTTAGATCAGCAAAAAGCTATTAACAAAGCAGTTAATGATTTAAATAATAATATCATTAAGCTTTTTATAAAAATGATGTCATAGTATGAAGATAAAGAGATATCAAACAGGGGGTATTTATTATACCCCCTTTTTTAGAGATTCAGTAACGCAAGCTGAATCTCAGAATACAAATACTAATAGTAATGTTAATTCAAAAGAAACTAAAGATAGCGAATTAATTCAAAAAGAAATTATTAATGTATTAAAAGAGAATGGATTACCTAATGATGTAGATTATTTTTTATCAAAAGCTGATGCTTTTTTAAAAAAATCACAAAACCTTGGATCTTTATTTAATGCAGGACAGACTCCTTCCTATGATATGTCCGATTTAATCAGACTTCAATCGTTAGCAAATAGAATTAAACATAATAATGAGTTACATACGCAAGCTAGTCAGCAAATAATTAAAGAAGGTTCTGGTTCTGAAGTAGCTATTACAAATACAGGTAATTTATATGTCCTTGACGAAGATGAAGGAATTAAGACAATTGGGCTTGATGCTTATCACAAAAATCCAAATCAATATCGAGTATTAACTAACTCAGAATTAATACAATTAAGAGAAGAACAACCTGAATTAGCATATAACGGTACTATATTAACCGATTTAGCTAATACTGTTGGCATGAAATCAATTGTTGAATACGTTAAATCTACTATTAGTTCTTTTGGAACAAATAAATCTGCAAATCAATTTGATAGATATACAACTAAACAAAAAGGACAAATTGAAAGAGGATTTGAACAACTTTTAGGATTTGATTCTCCTGATGGAGTTTATAAAGGAACAGTTTCAACTACTACATCTGATCAAGGATATAACGATGAAAAGAGTTTAGATGTAGCTATTAATTATCTTTATAGAACTTTACCTGGTAATATGAAGAATGTATTAAAAGCTAATGCTGCAGCAGAAGGTTTAGATCCTAATAATATCAAAGATGTTCAAAATTTACTAACTATGGCGATTGTTGAACATACAAATCATTCTAGAGAAATTAAACAAACTTTAGATTATGATGCTACAGCTAGCCAAAGTTCTGGAAGTGGAGATCCAAAAGCAAGATGGGAAGAAATGACTAGAGAAGAAATGATAACTACAGGTAACGGTGGTGTAGAATACACACCTGTTACAATATCTTCATCTAAGTCACGTAGTGGAATTCGTATACTAGCTCAGCCTTATGGAAAACCATTAGATACATCTGGAAAACAAATCGGAATGGGAACTATTAGAGATATATTTGGAGAAAAAGACAGAATTGGTTCTAGTGTAGCTTTAAACTCCGTAACTTACGGTAATAAAATATTAAGTGAAAACGATCTAGATTATATTGTTTACGATGGCGTAAGTAATCTTGAAAGGGCTTATTTACCTATTGATCAAAATATATATGCTACAACAGGTAAAATTACTCCAGATTTAGATGCAATTCGTCGATACGAAGAATTCCAAAAATGAATCGATGATGGATATGGAGTAGTTCCTAATAGTATTATTATGAAGTTAAAAGAATTAAATTTAGATTTGGTTCAAGATCCTAATACAAAAGAATGAGTATTTAGAGATAGTAGACCATTTATTATGGTTAATGGATATGCTAGTGATAAAGCAGTTGAACTAGATGAAAACTCTGAATGAGTTGATCATGTAGATCGTTCACAAGGATCAAGAATATTTGACTTATATAGTAAATATATTAATTATGGTTCAAATGTAGCAAGTAAATCTAGTAAACGCGATGATTTTAGTGGAGGGTGATTTGGGAATGCAAATTCTATGTATAAAAGTGTTATATTTTTACCTATTACTGACGCAGCTATCGCTACAGTAACATCAAATCATCAACTAACAAATTCAAACAACTATGTAGATATCAATAACAGAAGAAATGTTATAGAAGCAAGACAAAGTATACAAACAAACTTTTAATTATGATAGAGCAGAAGAAAAATGATTGGTTGGCGACTTTATTTTTCTCGCCAGACAAAACACCGCAAGACCTAGCAAATTTAGGTATTACAACTGATAACTCAAGTCTACAAGAGAAAGATTATTATAAAAATATACCTCAAATACAAGAGGCATTTAAAAATGAATCAGGTAATTTTGATAATGTAAAATTTGATAAATATTATCAAGAAGTACTTCGTTTATATAACGATACCGATAATGCTAAATTAGAAAGTACTATTACAGACTTCTATAGTTATGATCCCTATGATTATTTTGCTCCTGTAGGAGGAAAGAAAAGAGATGTAGCTCCTAGAATAGTTAAGTTTGCAAATCCTGAAAGAAGAAGTAGAGGGTTAACCAATTTACGTGAAACTTCTGCTCCAACAATGTCTTTACGTGAGGTAGCACAACAGAATAAAATATATAATTTTGATACTCAAAAATTTGAAGATTGAACTCCAAATGAATGAGGCGGTCTATCTGCTATTACTAGACCTACGTTAGTATTAGCGCAATGAGATGAAGATGGAACTCATATGGTTGATGGCCGAGAAGTATCACATAAAGCAGGCGATTATAAATTTAATGAAAATGGAGATCCGTATTATGAAACTTTAGGGAATCGATCATTAACAGGTAAAGATATATTACATATTTCTGATACATTAACTGTCGATGGTAGTAAATGAAATAAATATGATTTCTTCGATTCAGACGGTTTAGATAAAAGTGTTGTCGGAACTGTAGCAAAAACATTATTTAAAGTTGCTCCAATGTTTATCCCACATGTAGGAAAAGTATATGGAGGATTAAGCGCTACAATTGAACTTGGAAAATTATTACCTATACTTTACAAAAGTATTGAAGGTATAGCTTCGGGAGATATTTCTACATCTAGTTCTGCACAAAGAGCAACTGATATACAAGCTTGGTTTTCTAGATTTGATGGAAGTTTATCTGATAAAGGTAAACAAGGATTTTTTAATGTTGAAAATCTTGGAAAATTAATTGAAGATAGTTCATTACAATTGTTTCAACAGAGAGTTATCGGTAGTATACCTACATGATTTAAAAAATCTGGAGAAATGAGTGAAAATGCTATTAAATGAGGCAGAGGACTATCTTTAGCTTATATGGCTGGTACTTCATCGACTGAGGCTTATGATGCATTTAAACAAGCTGGAGCATCAGATAGAGTCGCTGGACTTGGAATGTTGTCTGTTATGGGAGCTATGTTCGGATTAATGAATAATGATTACTTTAAGGATTTTTGATTTAAAGATACTTATTTAGACCGAACAAAAATAAGATCTGTTATTAAAGAATCTGCGGATAAATTATCTGAAAAAGAATTTGCAGCTGCTACTACTAAACAAATATCTACTCCAAAAGGCGCTGCAAAATGAGTTATAGACATGCAGAAATCTATTATGCAACGTATATCGAAAATGAAACCAGGTAGTTTAATGTATGATTCATTTAATGAAGGATTAGAAGAAACTATTGAAGAAGTAAGTACAGATGCTGTAAAAGCATTTTATTCTGGATTAAATGCTGTTGGAATTATTGATCAAGATAGACAATATAATTTTGGTATAACTCCAGAAGATATGCTTTCAAGATATTTTACATCATTTGTTGGTGGCGGAATTGGTGGTGCTGTATTTAGTTTACATAATAGATGAGAATCCAGAAATAATCCTAATTTAACACAAGCTATTAAAGAAGGAGGAGATGGATTTAAAGAAATCATTTATTTATTACGTGACGGAAAGGAACAGGAGCTGCGTAATGAATTAAGTCGTTTGCATGCAGCAGGTAAATTAGCAAGTACAAACTTATCTGGAAGTGAATTTGAAATAGTTAAAGATGGAGATAAAAGTACTATTCAATATAAATCTGCAGAAAAAGGAAACTCGCAAAATGATTTAATATATCAACAATTAAATTATTATATTGATAGAATTAATGAAGTTATTAAAGAAGAGGGTCTAGATATAAGCGATGCAGAATTACAATGAATTACTGAAACTGCTGGTTTAACAGGACAAACTGTTGAACAAATTCGTCAAGCTTACTTAGTTAATAGAAAGAAACAAAGAGAAAATACTATTACTGAAAAAATTATTGATTCTGGTTTATATAGTCAGTTATTTGATGATTGAAATGATTTAACAGCTCAAATTATACAAACAAAAGTAGACTTAGAGCGTATGTTAACTCCTAGCGATACCGAATCAAAAACTCCAAAAGATATTGAAGCAAAAATTGCTGCAATGCGTAATAATAGTGAATATCAACGTTTAAGACTTAAATTAGATAATCTAAGAGCAGAACGTAACGCAATTATTAATGGAGAGAAAAATGATTTTTATACAGGACAATTATTATTTGCAGCAAGTCCTCAACTTGTTGATAACTTTGTTTCAGGTTTCGGAATTCATAATTTTACCAAATATAAATACGGAAAAGATTATGATAAATTAACTAATGACGAAAAAGAAAAAGTTGATTCAGAATATCAAGAATATAGTAGTTCTCAAGAAAAAGCAAAAGTTTTAACTGCGTATAATATATTTACTCAAATGCAGGAAAAAATGACTCCAAGTATTATTGATGTAGCTCAAAGAATTAAAGATAGTTCTGGAATTTATTTATCTGAAACTACACAATATAAATACTTAGAGGAAAAATATAACAATATTTTAAATGAAAAGAGAGCTGCCTTAAATCAATCTTTACAAGAACTTCCAGAAGATATTAATACAAATGATGATATAGATAAACTTAAAAGTGAAGTTCAAATTCTTGAAGCTTATTTAGAAAATTTAAAAAATTTTAAATTCGGAGTTTTAAATACAGCTTTAAGCCAGCAAGGAGAACAAATTTTATATCGTCCTGAATGAACTGATGATAGTATATTTGCTTTTTCAAATTATGCTATATCGTATAAAAATCTTTTAAATTATATTAAAGATAATAATTTATACTTAGATTTAGTAGATAGTGATTTAGCAAGTATATTACAAAATTGAGCATCTATCAATAATTTAAACGATAATAAAGTATCAATTTGAGCTACTAAGATTCAATCAAAATTAGCTGAAAGTGGTTTAGAAATTGATGTAAATGATCAATTTATTATAGACTTATCAGAAGTTTTAACAGATATTGTTTCTGCAGTTAAACAAAATAATATAAATAGAGCTATCGATATATATAATCGTATTAGTCAATCTGATTTAACTGATTCTGCAGAAGCACTAGGTATTGATTTAAATGAATTAATCGGTTCTCTATTACCAAATATTGGAGAAGATAGTTTTATTAATTACTTAAATGAAGTTAAAGAATTAAAATCTCAAATTAGTTTTTCACCTGCATACGACTTAATTAATGCAGCTAGTAAAGTAATAGAAAGCGATAATGAAGAAATCGTTGAATTAATTAAAAGTGAACAAAATAATTTTCTTAACTCAAAAAGTGTAGAAGATTATATAATTCGAGATAAAAATTCTTTAATTAAGCTAAAGGAAACAAAACAAATTATCGATGCAATTAGTGCGATTTTAGATGCTTCTGTAGAAGGAGGATTTAACTCACAGATTAATCCACTTAGACAGCAGTTACAAAAAGAATTATTACCTATAATTAGTGTTCAAGGAGATATTAATATAGTTAAAGAGCTTAATAGAATTGCAACTCAATTACAAACATTAATAGATATATCTGAAAGAAATCAATCTCAAAAACTAAGAGAACAAAAAGATATAGCTATTAATATGAGGCAAAAATTTATTAGTATTTTAACAGATCCAGAATCTCTTATTAAGGATAAATTCGCTGCAGAATTTGGAATTAATTTAGAAGAATTAAGATCAAAATATAATATCCCATTAAATGTAACTGATGAAAATTATAAGGATTTAGAAGATGCTGCGATTAAATTTGAAACTGAGATCTTTAATCAGATTGATAAATTAAATTTAACTGCTAGTGAAATTGCTGTCAAATTAGTTAATTTATTTAATCCTAATGATTTAATAAGTGGAAAACCTACTAAGCTAAGTAAAGATCCTAATACTAAAGTTACTGATTTTGATCAATTAGTATACTTAGCAAGTATTATTGCAACACCATCTCAAAACTTTTATGCACAATTAAAGGAAATTATTAGTAAGCCTGAGTTTACTAATGCTCCTATATTCTCACAAGAATATGCAGTAAGAGTTGGATATTCACAAATATTAAATAAAGAAATATTTAATAATATAGTTGAACAAATACATTATATAGCACAGCAAAACTCTGATGACGAATACATAAAAACTAAGACTTCGTTAAATAATATATTAACAATTTATGGAGGTGCTGGAGTAGGTAAAACAAAAGGTGTTGCTTATTTACTTAAGTTAATGCTTCCAAACGCTAATATAATTACATCTGCTCCAACTAGAAAACAAACTGATAATTTATCTAATAGTATTCAACATGATGGTAATTCATTTACTAAGAATGAATTATTAGAAAAAATTCTAGGAAGGCCAATTCAAAGTTCTGATATCAAACCTATTGGAGATGTTTCGATTACATCTGATATTTCTTTAAAAGTTAGTTCAGATAATTTATTTGGAGACGCAAAAACTAAAGTATTATTTATTGATGAAATTAGTTGATACAATCGAATCGAACTTGAATTAATTAGTAAATGAGCAAAACAGAATAATGTTTCCGTAATAGCATTAGGCGATTATAAACAAAATGCTTCATTTACTATGTTTAATAACAGTAGAGTAGATTGTGGAGTAGAAGATACTTATACTATTAAAACTCCTGATTTAATTGCGCCTTTACGTCCTGATAACATTGCTAAATATGATAACTATACTAAATTAACTGAAGCGTTAGATAAAGTTAGAGAACAATATTATAATAATCCTGCAATTCAACCAAGAATATTAGATACATTTACAAGAGAATATCTAAATGCTAATAAAATAGAATTTAAATATTTTGAAGATGCTAATTCTTTTGGAGGAGAAAAAATTGTTCCAGAAGGTGATATTCAAAATCATATTCAAAAATTAAAGAAACTATCTAGCGATATCGCTATTATTACAGATAAACCTGAAAAATATAATACAATACAGGGAGTCAAAATTGTATCATTAAATAGTGTTCAGGGAGATGAATTTGATTACGTTATTATTGATAAAAACTTTGGATTAGATGAGACAGGTAAAAGTAGAGGTGAGTATTATAAATTAAAAGATTTATATACTTTAACTCAACGTTCTAGAAAAGGAACTATTATAGTTAATAGTGGTATTGGAGATGTATATTCATCTAAGTTAGATAATACGTCAAGAGGTAATATTGAAATGCCACAATCTCAAATAACCGACTTTAAAAATTGAAGAGTTAGTTTATTAGAAAATGTTCCAAATGAAAGAATTACGTGAGAACCAAAAGAAAATCCTATACCTGTTATTACAGAACCTGTAAAATTACCTACAAAAACAGTTGAAAATGAAAGTACTCAAACTGAATCAATAGAAGATAAACCAAAAGAACAAAATATTCCAAGTGAGAGTACTACAACTAATGTAGTTAGTCAGATTCCTTATAATGATAATCCAGCTCCTGTTAATAACGCTGAAGAAATAGCTGAACCTGAAAAAATAGTTCAACCTTCTGTTGCACAGGTATCTATGCCTGTAATATCTGCTGATGATATAGTTAGTACTGCAGAAAGTTATATAGATTTTATGCAAAATAATTTAATGAAATATTATAAAACTTCAGATTTTAGTTTACAAAAATATTTGAACATAAAAAATCCTGAAGATATTATGAAATTAACTAATTTGCTAAGATCTTACTTTGTATATGGATATTATAAAACAAATAATTTACAATTAAATGCAAGAAATAATAAAGCAAAAAGTAAATTACCTCAATTAGTTAGAAATATTAATCCATCTGCAGTAAATAAGATAGTTGAGTTATTAAACTTACCACATAAATTTATTATATTACCATATAATCAAAAAGGATTATTAGTTGCACGAATAGGAGAAGTTGATATACCTTTACTAATTACTGATCCAATACTTGGAGAATATTATGGAGATATTGAAATTGCTTCAAAATTTAAATCTGTTAATGATAGTCCTAATACTTATGAGGTAGATTTATCAGATTTTAGAAATTCAGCTATTAATACTAATAGGTTTTTTACAGCTTTTGATGAACCAGTTATATTATCTGCAAGTTCAAATGAATTATTAGATTTTACGGAATCACAAGCAAATTGAGTAAGGAAAAATAACGGAAGAACTTTCTTATTAGTTTCAAATGATCCGTTTATCGATGGTGATGATTTCAGAGAATTTTTATCTCCTGTAATTGTAGATAATAAAGTTATTTGAACTACACAACACAATGATGCAATTGCGTTTATTGGTATTAATTGATTAGTAGACTTTGAAACAATTTTATCAATAGCTAAAACACATAGTAAAAATAAACATGCAGAAAGTGTTATTAATGGAAACCGTGCAGGTCAATTAGTAAGAATAGCTTACCAAGTAGATCCTGATATTGTTACACAAAGAATTAAAAATTATTTTAATTCAAGTTATGATACTCTTAGAGTACGCATTGGAGATGATTATATATCAGATGCGGATTCTGTAGAAAAAGTATTAAATAAGTACAAAGATACTAACGAAGCTATAGTATTTGGTTATATGGATACTCAAAGAGGTTTTATTCCAGAACTAAAAGGAGAGTGAACTATTAATAGAGTATTTGAAAACCGAAGAAATGAAAAAAGTTTTAATAAAGCTCAGTTAGATGAAATCGCTAGAATATGTAAGGATACTTCTATATTTAAACAGGGTATATATGCTAGAGATCAAAGAAAGGGAGACATTAATGGTGTTTATAGAAGCACAAACTTAGGACATATTTATACTACCAATATTAAATCATTAATTGGAAATGATTTTAAAATAGATAGTTCAAAGATCAATGTAACTGGAGAGATACAACACGACAATACCCTCGAGAAACTAAATTTACAATTAGCTACATTAGGATTTGATCGAGTTATATCAAATACATCTATGATTGATAGTGTAATTGAAGATATTAATAGAGAAATAATGTCGAATATTACAAATCCCGAATTCGAAATATTAGTATTTGAAAACAACGAAATTTCTACAAGAAAAGTTAACGATATTAGATATATGATTGCTAATAATTTAAAAATTCCTGTAGAAATAATTAATATTTCTAGCGAAAAAACTTTAGAATTTGTTCCTTTTTATGTATCTTTACAAGATCAAATAAGTAATTATGTTGCCGAAAGAAAAAATGGTGAATGAACTATAAGAGAGTTCCCTGTATTAAATGAATATATTGAATTATCTTCATTTATAAATGCAAATAGCAGATTAATTAAATTTAATAAACAGGTATCTACTTATATTAATGCACTATTACAAAATAAAGAAGTTAATTTAACTATAGCCGAAGATTATTGAAATGTAGTATCAATAGATCCAGCTTTTAATGGTATTCGACAACAAGTAGATAAATATTTAATGTCAAAATTAGTGAACAATGAGTGTTAAATGTGGATATTCGGATAAGTATTATCCTTTATTAAGAGGAATTTTTACAAATGATGTAAGTGAAACAAAAGAAGAATTTAAGAAATTTATTGAAGATACGTTCTTAGATCCTAATTTAGTATATCGGATGTTTATGAGTGGAGTTGATTTAAACTCCACTCAAACTCCTGTACACGAATTAAAACAAGTAAGTAGTAGAACAGGAATTGAAGTTAAAACAGATAGTAATTCTGCACAACAGTACTATATAGGAGAAGCTCGTGAATATAATAAAATGGCTAATGATTTTGCGAAAACTATAATATCGTTATCTGTATTTGATTTAAGTACAGAAACTTTTGTGGATCCAAATCAGATGGTTGGAGATGTTTCTCTATTAAATAAAGGAATTTTTGATTATAAAAAATCCTTATTAAACACTGTTGCACAATATATTGGAGAATCAACTAAAGATATAGATGTATTAAATACATCTGAATTAAATGATTTTGCAAATAAAATATTAGCTAAATTTGAGAGTATTATTAATCATACTACTGATCATGATGCTAACTATTATAGAGCTTACAATGCTTTTGTAACTCTTAAAACGTTTGAAGATTTATTAAGAGAATTAACTCCCTTTGTTACAATTAATCCAGAGTATAAGAAAGCGTCTTTATTCTCTAAACAAAAATATAAATATATTGGTCCAAATGTTCAACATTATACTGGTTTCAGTACTAATGAATTTGCAGATATAAAAGATACTGTTAGTGATCTTGCCAAAATACTATTAAAATATATACCTGAAGTAAATAGTAATGGAAACATTATCGATGGAACATCAATATCTTTATCTGGATTTAATTCAGTTATGGGCAAACTAAAAATGTGAGCTGAAGATAGTAATAATTCAGAAGTACAAGAAGAACTTAAAAAAGGAACATTAATGGATATGCGTAAGTTAATTAGTTTATACGAAGAAGCGTTATCAACTAATAAAAACATAAATCCAGAACATGTCACTTATTTAAGATCAAAATTAGCAGGTATCAAAAGATTTATATATAGTCCTAAAATGAGTCAAGATATTAAAAATATGTTTACTCATTTAATGGAAAAAACAGTTTTATCTAGTTATGTTAGTTATACACAAATTGGAAACGAAAGTCCAGTTGAAGTAAAAAACCTAACAGAAAGAACTGTATTAATGCAAGGTCGTTTTATTGAAGAAGTTATTCAAGCTGCAAGTAAATATTGGCAAAATAATAAAGAACAATTTAAAGAATTACTAAGAAAACATAATATAACAGTTTGAGGTAATAAAATAAAAATAGGTAATGCTTTAGTTACTAAAGCGCCTACTGGTGTAGTAAGTATTAACGGTCCTGTAGAAAATTTTGAACAGATTATTGGAGATATTACTCAGTTAGTAATTTCTGATGATTTTAATCAAATCGCAGAACAAGTACATCCAAATAAGGATTATACTGCAATTCAACTATATACACCAGTATTAGCTAATATTATTTTTAATGCAAATTCTAATGCTTCAAATCAGATCAACTATGGACAGAATAGAGATTTAGCTAAAGTTCTAAGTGTTATTAATGGTTCTGATACAATTAATGTTATTAAAAATTCAGAAGGAAATAACTTACCACTATATCAAATGACTTGTTTAGCTTACTCTCATAGAAATATTTATAATGAAATAACAAAACAAATTGAAAATAGTGTAGATGCTCAATCTCCATACTTTGATAACGCAGTATATGAAAATATACAGCATATAAAAAGTCCAAAAATTAGATCTGAAGTTGTTATTAATGGATCAGTTCAAACATCTGCAAAATTAAATGAATCAGATGTAATGCATCTTGCTATAGTATATGATTTCTATCAAAATTTGGTAACAAAGCAATCGCAATCTGATACAGGAAATAGTCAAATTGGTATAATTGGATTACAATCGCACGTTTATTCGGATAAGAATAAACACTTTATTATGCAATTTGATATTAACAAAACTTGAAACTTTGGCAGATTTGGATCTTTTAACTTTAAAACTCTTTTAGATAAATATTTTAAAACTGCAAATAAAAATGATTTGAGTCGTATTTTAGATGTATGATTTAATACAAATAAAGCTCAAATGGAAACAACAACACAAATTATATTAGATGATTATGCAAGAGCTACAGGTAGACAGTTTAAAGATTTATCTGAGTTAAAAGAATACTTATCTAAAACAAAAATTGATGAAGTAAAAGGATTATTTGCAGCTTCAGGAGTAGAATTTATTGAAGAAATACATGCTTCTAAAATAGGTGGACAATGAACAGTTAATGAAACTTTAAGAAACTTTACTAATATTTTTACCGATAGAAATAAATTCGATCAATTTGTTAATGATCAATTCAATCAATTTCTTAAAGAATCTTCAAAAGCTTGAGAAACTATAAAAAGAGATAAAAATGTAGTTGATTCATTTAAAGTAAATTTACCACAATTTGTTGTAAATGATCAATTACTGCTTAAACTTTCAGATGGAACTGTTAATCCATTACTATACTCGTATTTTATTATAGACTCATTTTTATCAAATGAATATAATAAAATGATGGTAGGTAATGTATATGCTCACCCAAATAAAAATAAAGAAAAACCTACTGCTGAAAATTATCTACAACATTCATTAGCTGCAAGATGAATTTCACAGGTAAAACGTATGGTAATCTATGGTGCTACATATCATTCATACGCTCAAGGTTTAAAGTATGGAGTTCCCGAAAGAGTTAAAATGGCAGTAATGCCTGATATTGGTTCTAATGTACAGAATATAGCAGGTATGTCTTCAGTTGTAGATTCAATGGACGGTTCTGGTTATACTAGTCCATTCTTGTCTAGATGACAAAATGTATCTTTAATTGATGCTGCAGTTGGAGCAAATAAAAAGACTATATATCATGATATTGATGCACGATACGGATTACCAAAATTATTAAAATGAGCTGAGTATGAAATTACTAATGCATTAAGAAGAAATTCTTCAGACGTAAGCCTAGAGTTAATGTTCAAAAAAATGCATGACTTTAAATTTAAAGTAAATTTTAATTATTCAGAAGAATTTGATAATTTATTTTTCAGAGATAAAAATACTGGTAAATATTATAAAATCAATAAAATCGATATTCAAAATGGTACAGCTACTAGATACTTATCTGAAGTAGATGTTGATGGAAATAATATAACTGATTTAAATCCTGAACAATTTAATATCGATAGTATATATAGTATCGATCAATTATTTGGAGGAGCATGAGCTATGGAATTACATCCTTTAACAAATAGATTACAATATTCTGAAAAAAATCTAGATTATATTAATCAGATTGTTTGTGATTATGGATTAAAGGATAATATGATTGGGTGAGTAGTTAATAAGTCTGCGATTAAAGTAGGAGCTTCAAATTTAAATAATAAATCAACTTGATTTGATGATTCTCCGTTATTATATACAACAATGTCTACAAAATTTGGAGGTGTACAGATGAATGCCGACCACGAACTTGATGAAGCAGAAGTAACAGAAATGACACAGATGATTAGTGGATTAGAGCAAAATGGATTTACACACGAAATTGCTACTAACGCATATAAAGAAATCGGTCGTTTTTGCTACGAAGCTATATCAAAATTACAAGATATTATTTACAAAGGAGATAAAAATGAACTCTATAAAATATTTGGTAAAGCTGTTGTTAAGGCATTTCAAACTGGAACTAAAGATACTCTTGGATTAGCTCAGGCTTTTGTTAAATTAGCTCAAAAAAGCTTTAATGAAAATAATATTGATTATAGAATTCCTTTTAGTTCATCTTCGATTAATGGTATATTTAACTCTACTGTTACGTCTTCTTTAGTTCGAGATGCTATCCGACGCCACTATAATGGTGTTGCAGCAGTATTAAATCCTTCATATAATGTAATGCAATATTATAATATTCTTGGTAACAATTATCGTTATGAAGAGTTAATAGATCTTGTTAAAAATGCTACAGATGGTACAGATTTTGAAGGATTAACTGTTGATGAGGCAACTAAGTATGTTATAGTAAAGGATAAAAACGGAATTGATAAATTGAATCCATTTATATCTGATATTACTTCTGATAATCCAATAGATTTTGAAGATACAATTGTTATATTTAATGAGCCTAATGGAGATGGAACTTATAATCGTTTTGGAGAAAAAGTTATTATGCCATTTGAAGTTAAAAAAATTGATAGTTATGAAACATATGACTATTATAAGCATTATGAACATCGTCGAATGGCCCGTTGGAACATTAAACCGAGAAATCTAAAAGGTTCAGATACTATATTTTTCGCAGGAGGAAGAAAGTATAGTATGTTTGAAAGTCCTTATACTAAAGTATTACATTATTTTGTTGAAGCTGAATTAGCAGCTAATAGTATTGATGATTTACAATCTGAGATTAGATCTCAAGTAGAAAAAGATCTAAAAGATATTACAAGCAATCCTGCAGTAATTGAAGAAGTAACAATAGATCGTTTAAATACTATATTGCCAATTGTAAATCGTTTTATTGATACTTTACATACTACAAAAATATCAGAATTAGTACCACACATTAAACATTATTTAATTAGAGCTCAACAAAACTTACTTAATTCGTTATCAGAATTAAAACCATTTGAATGAGGCAATGAAATAATTACTCCAGAGTCTTATAAAGTTATACCAGCACAAATTGCTATGGGTAAATTATACGCTAAACAATTAGGCTTATTACCTGGAGACTCTATTGCTCAAATTAGAGAACAAGGATGAGAATTCTTTAAAGATAGAATTTCTGGATATTATACAGAAGATAATTTTGATGTATTTACATATGATTGAACGTTGTTTGATGGAACTGGAAATAAATTATATGTAAAACTTAGAACTCCTCAAACTAATGAATTATTTTCTAATTCTTCGCCTAATTCGGATTACAAAGTTGTTGAAGGTGATGTATATTTTAATGGTGAGGAAATATGCTCTGCAGACGGTAAGCAGTTTATTAGTTATATTGATAGCGATGGTATTGCAAGAAACGTTGTTATTATCGATACAATTGACAGATTAAAAGAATTGGAAAAATCTAAAATGTTTAGTCTAACTCAAAGAAATTATCGACTTGATAATTATAAAGAATTAGTATTAGAACAATTTGGAGAAGGAACTTCAATTCAATTATCAACTAGAAATAAAAACAATAAATGGACTATACGTAATATAGCAGAGTTTGATACTGCAAATCAAATTGTAAACGCATTAGCAGAAAATCAAGATAGAGAACTTGAAAATAACATTATTAGGTTAGCTAAAGCTAAATACGATTCTTTTGAAAAAAGTTTAAGATTTGTAGGAACTCGTATTCCTTGTCAGTCTATGCAATCATTCGCTCCGATGGAGATAATTGTATTTACGGATAGTGAAGTAAATGAAGTATATGTACCAACTAATATTTTCTATTTACAAGGATCAGACCTTGATATTGATAAACAGTATATATTAGGTTATTCTATATCGAATAATGGTTACATTAATATAGATGCTGATGTCGCTCCATATTTAAGATCAGATGCATTACGTAATCGTGTTGTTGATAATATATTTAAAGTTATTCTTGATGCAAAAAATCAAATTAACTTAACAATGCCTATTACTACAGATAGAATGAAGGAACTAGCAAAACACTCTAAGATGGGTGAAGCTGCAAAAATAATGAGTCCTTATAATCCAGCTAGTAAATATTTAATGCAGATTCAAAATATGGTTGGTAAAGCAGTAATCGGTAATGTTGCTACAGCATTAAAAAGTTTCTTTGCGTTATCAAATGTCTATAATACTCGTTTTAGACAAATTTATGATTTAATACAGAATAAGCAGTACGACATAGCAAGAAGTCTATTAGCTCGATATACTTTTAACAGTCCTACTGGAATGTTTACATTGGCAAATGTAAATGTTGATATGTTTAAATCACTATATGTAGTCAACGAACTTGGACAAATGCAAATAGATCCTAATATACCTGAAGATATTGCAAAAACTATTTCAGAAATAATAAAATATGAAGATAGTTTAGAGGATCAATCTATGTTATTAGGAGAGTTATTAAATAGTGCAACTGATAATGCGAAGGAGTTAATTTTAAAGAAAATTAATGCAGATACTAACTGAGTTGATATTTATACTGTAAGTTTTATGCTTGGAGCAGACTTAGCAGATGTAGGTAAATTAATGTTAGATGATGATATTACAGAGTTAATTGATAATTATAGTTCTAGTATTTTTTCTGATGTAAATAATACAGATAAAATAAAATATATTAACGATGCAATCATTGCGACTGACAATCCTGAAAAAATTAAAAAATATCAACAATTACTTACAAAAGCTATTGCTGCAGATGAAGTTAGAATACTTGGAAAAATACTTAAAATTAATCAGGGATTACCAACTAATACTATAGATACTTATAGTTATATTAAATCAATTGAAAAATACATTGAAAGTAGATTAAATCATATAACTATTGATGCTGTAAAAGATGTACAAAGAAAACTTGAAATAGCTAAAAGAAATAGAGCTGATGAAGAAACAATTGATGCACTATTTAAATCTTTAAAAATCGCTAAAAAACGCATGACTGCAAATTGAATTTCGTTTGATTTAATTAAATTTATTTTAGACGATAACTATAAGCAGAATGCTATAGAACAATATGAATTAAACAAAATTAATTTTAATATATTAGAAGTTATAGCTCAAGTACCACACTTTAAAGAAATGTTTAATGTGCTTGCTTTAAATAAACAAATTTTAAATAGTTTATCAACAAGAAACAGATTAGAAGATATTATTTGAAATCAAGTACAACATAGAAGTAAAAAAGGAGATGGATCACGATCTGCAAAAACTAATATAACATTAAAATTAGACAAGGAAGAAATACGTGATTTAAAAGATAAAATAGATGAACACTTAATTACTTCTTGAATTATTAGTAAAAATTTATCAGTAACTATCCCTGCAGGTGCTAAAGGTAACCCTGCACCAGAAACTATTAATTTAGACAGCGAATGGAATATTAATAAATTTATAAACTATGTTGAAACATATGCAATACCTTTGTTAAAAGAAAAGTTACCAAATAATAAATTTATATCTTTACTAACGTTTGGATTAAAAAATGGAATTCCATTTTATAAATTACCATTTAATATGGTTCAAGTTGATAATACACAAAAAACTCGATCTTTATATGAAGAAGCTTTATATGCATTTAACAACTTAAACAATATTAAGGTAGAAGATATAGATATGAATATTGTAGATATGTTCTATTTGTATAACTTGATTATTAATAAAGATAAGTTTGGTCCAAATTCTTTAACAAGAATTTTTGAAGATTTAATATCAACTGCAGGAAATGAAAAATTATTAGTTTACGATTTTAATAACTGAATAGATAAGCAAGATATTAGAAAGTTAGTTGAAACTTTTGATTACACTCCAGTTAGTATGATAGAATCGACTCCTGTTATTGGAGATACTATTGAAGATGATATTGAAGATGATATTGAAATAACAGACAAAGATACCGATACTTCTGAAATCGGATTTAAAGAAGCACCAAGCGATGCAGATGTAGCTGAAGCTAAATTAGAGGAAAACGCTGATAATCAAAGTAATTCATTAATTAGCCAAACTGATTTTACATTACATAGTGGAGGAGCTCAAGGAGCTGATTCATATTGGGGTCAAATAGGACAAAAATATAATGTAAAAGCTAATCACTATTATTATAATAATAAAACTCCAAAAGGTAATTATGAAATTAGTAAAACTGATTATGATGAAGGAGTAGAACATGTCTTAAAAGCTAATGAAACACTTCAAAGAAAACCAGAAAAATATATGAATTTACTAGCAAGAAATTGAGCTCAGATTAAATATTCGGACGCAGTTTTTGCAATAAGTACAATTAAAAATAACATTGTTTCTGGAGGAACTGGTTGAGCTGTTCAAATGGCTATAGATGTGGGAAAACCAATATTTGTATTTGACCAAAATATTGGTAACTGATATTCTTATAATTACAATACTAAAGTATGAGATGTAGTAGATACGCCTGTGTTAACAAAAAATTTTGCAGGTATTGGTACTAGAGAACTTAATACTAAAGGTAAATGAGCTATTGAAGATATTTACGCTAAAACTTTCATAAAAGATTATAAATCTTCACGTGTTCAACAACTTGATTTATTTGCCAATTATTATGATACTAAACCATCAGTTGAATCTAGACTAATAGCTTTAGTAAAAGCAGCTAATATGAAAGGTTTACATCTAGTATATGATGCAGATTTAGTTAATGAAGATCCATCAATTAGAAACGCTAAAGGATTTATTAAAAACGGAGAAATCTATATTAATGCCGATAGAGCTACTGATGATACTGTTATACATGAATTTGGACACTTATATCTAGCCGATGCCAAATTACAACATCCAACAGAGTATTATCAGTTACTATCTAAAGTTAAGGAAACAAGTTTCTGAAAATTAATGCGTTCAATGCCAGAATATGCAAATAAAAGAGGCTCAGATTTCGACGAAGAAGTATTAGCTTCATTAATAGATAGATCTTACAATGATGGTTTAGGAGGAGTTGATCATGCTATTGTAGTTGAAGCTCTTGACTTAGTTTCTCCTGAATATAAAGAATTCTTAAAGTCTGACATCTTACCTGTATTAAGTGATACTTTTATTAGTAATTATAAAGAACAACAAAAATTAGCTACAATAAAAAATAAGTTAATTAAAGATAATGTAATTAAAGAGGATTGTAAATAATGAAATGTACATATGAAATAACAATCGACAATGTTAGAACGCTATTTAACTCTGAACAAGAGTTAGATAGCTTTCTAGCTAGTCGTTACCGTGACCTAAAAATGAGTGAAACAGATCCAACATTGCAAGTAGATCCGATGCAAACTACTATTGATAAGTTAGAATCTATAACAAAGAAAATTAAAGAGGTAGCTGTTGAATCTGTTGTAATAAATGAAGATGGAGATTCAGAAACTGTATTGAAAATACCTGATTCAATTGGAGCAACAAGATTTATTACTAGTTTTGGAAACCCAGAAAACTTTGCAGAAGCGTTAGTAACACCATTTGATCTTCAAGCATATTTAGATAAAAAACGCTCCAGTTTAATTGAAGAAGGATTATCAAAGCCAGAAATCGATAAAATAATCGAAAATATGCAAAAATCCTGAAAACAATTAACAGATTATGGTACAGAAGTACATGCATTATTTGAATCTTTAATTAATAAAGATAAACCTTTTGTTCCTAAAAATTTAACAAACGAACAAGTTAATTCTTTAACACAAGAATTTAATACGTGAATTGATGAATTAAAAAAGAAACACGGGCGTAATGCAAAATTTTTAACTGAGGTTCCAATTGTATCGGATAAAATAGAATCTGAATATGCAAAAGCTGGAATCAAATCTATTAATGGTAGAATAGACTTGCTAGTAATTGATGAACGTGGATATGCTAATATTTACGATTTTAAAGTTTCTAGAAAACCAGTAGGAGTATGAGAAGATACTAGAAATATTGATCCAACAACATGGCATTCTACAAAGAAATTAACAGCAGCATATCAGTTAGCAATTTATAAAGCTATTTTAAATCAATATGGAATTACTGTAGGTAATACAGAAATTGTTCCAATTAAAATAGATCCAGAATATACTGAAGATGGACTAATAGAAAAAATTGATAGCGTATATATTCAAAAAGATTCTATTAAAAATCGTCCATATAATACAAATAATTGGCATAATATTACTACAATACTTCCAATTAAAACGTTAATGGATGGAATTGACTTAACTCAAACAATTCAGGAGCCAATGTCCAAATTTGTTCCTAATTATGAAGTTGAAACTGAAATACAACGAAATGAAGTTACAATTGATAATTATATTAACAGTAGTAAATTTGTTCATTTAATTCCTGATACAGATCCATTAAGAGAACAAGGTAAATATTGAATTTGAAATAAATACAAAAAAATTCATCAAATATTTTGTAAAGACGACGAAGAATTAAGAAAAGCTGTTGCTGAATTAGTGCAAGCAGAAAATAGTCATAGAGGTAGCGAATTAAGTGACTTAGCAGATACTATTCAAATGGCAATAGAAGGATGTGCAGCAGTTGACGATTTAGCAACAGATAATAGGTTTAAAGCTGACTACTGTAAACGTATATTTAGAAAATATATTGAAGGAGGATGAGAATTTCAAAATAATCCAGATTATATAGCTGCAGGTATTTTTGCATTTACTAAGAATGGATTATTAGAAATTGTATCATTACACCACAATGATACACATACTGTTGTAAATTTAGGAAAAGGAACTACTTTACTTGGAGCAACAAAGTTAAATAGAGAAGTTGATGAACATAAAATATTAAGAGCTACAAATGGAAATATTGACTTAATAAAAGTAATGTCGCTATTAAACGGAATGCCCGAAACGTTAAAAACGTATAAAATAAATAAAATAGCATCGTATAATATATGAACTCAACATGGAACAGAAACCTACTTAGAGACTCTATTTGATAACTTTGCAGAGTTATGTAGAATACACAATATACCATTAAATTTAAATATAACTAATTTTGCTACCACTTTAGAATCTACAGTTAATACTATACGAGATATTTGTGGAGAAGATTTAGTTAGAAATATAGGTACTTGAACATTTACATTTAGTCCTGATGATATTGTTGAAGGAGTTCCATTTATTCTTAATAAAATGAAGGAATTAAGAAATTTAAATACAGCTAATGGACTTCGTGATGCATTAAGAACAGGTAAATGAAACTTTGACGATCCTTTACAATTAGCATATATGTTATTAGGAAAAGCCTTAGACAAGTTAAATGGATATGATATTTATATTGAAAAAGATCCAGTTAAATGAGTAAGTTTTTCTAAATCAGAAGGATGATACAGTGGTTCTTATGTTAATAGTGCAGGAACATCTTCATCTTTAAACATTCAATCGCTTGGCAGAATATTTTCAGTTGCAGAAACACATATTAGACGAAAAGAATTAGCATATAAACCAAAAATTAGTAAAGTAATTAAAGCATTATACGATTATAAACATCGTAATTCTTTAATTGGAGGAGAAGTAAAATTCTTTGACAACTTATTTGTTAAAGATGAACGAGGAAATATTGATAAATCTTTCAGACTTAAAAACCTAAATGATAGTAGTTTAGCCAAAGAAGAAAAAGATTTTATTAATATGTTCTTAAGTATTATAAATAATTTTAAGTTTAATGGCGATGCAACTAAAATAGCACACGCTATTGAAACAGGAGAATATTACGAAGTACCTTTAGCTATTGGATCAACGAGTACACAAATACACAATAAAGGATTTTCACAAGCAATTGCTGCAAAATATAACGATAGTTTGAACTTTTTAAGAATATTACCACAGCAAGAAAATAATTTTAATGAATCTAGAATCCAACAAAAAGTTTATAATAAGTTTAGACTTAATGGGTTAAGTAGAGCAAATCTTATTGAAAGTTATGGTATTAATGGACTTGAAACACAATTGGAAGATTTATTATTAGATGTTATTCACTCGTATACTACAGAAGAAGTAATGAATGAATATCTTCCAAGACTACAAGGTATTAAAATAGCATTGCAATACAATTCAGAAATGTATGGTGTAGCTACCGAAAACCTAATAGAATACATTGATAAATTTATTGATGTAAATGCGTATGGTAAACCTATAATGGATAAACAATTACAAGAAGTATATAAAGTATTATCAACAGTTAAATCAATTACAACTGCTACAGCTCTAGGTTTAAATATGAAATCAGGTATCAGAGAAATGATGCAAGGTATTTGGATTCATATTAGTAGAACAATGGCTAACGCATATGGAAGAGATCAATTTACTAAATCTGATATAGCTAAAGCATGAGGAATTATATTTAAGCAGTCAACCATAAACGCTAACACGTTAACTTTAATTGACGCTTTAAATGTAGAATATGGAATGGCTAATGCAGATCCTCATCAAGTTCAAGAAAGATTAAGTCAGTCTAAATCAGGAGTAAAAAATTTTAACTCAGATACTTTATATATCTTTAATAGAATTCCAGATACATATCATAGATTAGGATTAGTAATAGCTAAAATGATACACGATGGATGTTGAGAAGCTCACACTATTAAAGATGATGAATTAATATATGACTTTAAAAAAGATAAACGTTTTAATTTATTAAATGACCCAACTGCAAATAAAAATTCTTCTGAATATAAAAAACAACACGCATTATATGAAGCTATGCGCGAACAATTTAATCGAGAAGGATGAAATTTACAAAGTGGAGATGCGTTACCAAGAGCATATACAATACAAGAAAGTACAAGTATCAAATCTTTTGCAGAAATGTGTTTTGGACACTATGATAGAAGTTCACAAATGCTTATGAAACATATGTTTTTAGGTGCATTTATGTTACAATTTAGAACTTTCTTATCTGCAAAAATGGAACAATGAATATTAAAACCTGGTACTTATAATCAAGGTAAATATGCAGAAAAATTTAATGAAGATGGCATTCGTTATGTAAGAATCTACGAGTTTGACGAGAATGGTATTCCATCTGTTCGAATTGATTTAGAAACTAATGTAAAAGAAGGAGACAAATGAGAACCGTATATTGAATGACAAGGAAGATTTATGGAAGGAATGCTATATTCAATATTTGATTTTGGAAAGAAACTTTATAAATTAGATTATAAAGGATTACAAGAATTGTGACGCAATGATACAAAGCGAGCTAATTTTTATCTATTTTTAAACGATATGATCTTTATGTCAATATTAATGTGGATAATTAAAGCATGTTGGTTAAGTGAAGATAATGAATTAGGACCAATCGGACATATGTTTGGAACAGCTATGTATACTTCTTTTTCTGATGGACCAATACACCAAGTTGCAACATCAATGTTTGGAGATTTAAATCCTCCAGCATGAGGTATTATGAAAAATATATTTAGTAATACATCAGATATGATTACTGGAGATAAAAATGTTTTTGAAGCAGCTACAGGTACGTTTGGTATGTTAGGAGATTTAAAATATATTGGAAATCAAATTGAATAAAAAAATAACCCCTTACCGCAAATTAATGCAGTAAGGGGTTATTTTATATAAATTAATTAAATTTAGATTTAAATCAATTTCAGATAATTTGATCTCACTTAAAATGTGATATACAAAAACCTAAAACAAAAAATATAATAGCTATCATAAATAAAACTATTTAGGAATTAATACAAGTATCATTCTCTTACCTTCTAGTTTAGGTATAGATTCAATCTTTGCAATATCCTCTAAGTCTGTAGCTAAACGTAATAGTAATGCCTCTCCTTGATCTTTAAACATTATTTCTCTTCCTTTAAACATAACATATGCTTTAAGTTTTGCTTTCGAATTAATAAATTCTCGAGCATGTTTTAATTTAAAAGCATAATCGTGTTCATCAGTTTGAGGTCCAAAACGCAACTCTTTAGTAATAATTTTAACTTGATTAGCTTTTAATTCTTTTTCTCTTCGTTTCTGCTGATAAAGAAATTTTTGATAATCTTGTAGTATACATACTGAAACAACTCCATTTTGGTTATATGTAGATATTTCAATTAAATCTGTATTGCCGTTATTAGCTCTATCTAACGCTTCTTTTAATGTTATTATTTCATTAGTATCTTTTAAACGAACAATTTTAGAGTTAATTTCAGTATTAATGCGATAGTCTTTCATATTAACAAGTTTCTTTTAATTTGTTTCTAAGTTTATCTACAAGTTTTTCAAATGATTCAGGATTTTCCATATAAATCGATACTAATTTGTAACTAATTCTCCAAAGAGTTAAGAAAAATCCGCATATAATTCCAATTAATAATCCTGCTAAGAACATATCTTACTTCTTAATTTTTTTACCATTATTACAAACAGTACAACAACCTATACCAGTTTTTTCATTTACGTTAAATACTCGTTTAAACTTACCATAAGTTGCATCCTGAAATTCATGTTCTAAGTGGTTTTGTGCACAATTAGCGCAATACTTAATTTCACAATTTGCCATATTACAATAAATAAGAATAAGTTATACTTTTACATTTATTAAATAATTCTTTTAGAGTGCCGTTATTCTCTAATAAAATATCATACTTTTTTTCTTGATACAATTCTTCAAGTTCTTTTTCAGAAGCGTGCATACCAGCTACACATCCATCTCTAACAATATGAATTATATGAGTATTATATTTATAATAGGAAACCATTAGATTTTCAATTATAAATCTCTGATCCGCAATAATTAAATTATTACATTTTGAATTTAGTGTAGTATGAATTCATAGTTCATCTCCAAAGTAACGACGCATAATATCTGTTCCAAAAAACTGTAGAATTTGTCTAATGGTTAAATTATAATGTATAGCTACATTTAAATTACCTCGTTTTAGTTCTCTATTAAAAGATTTATCTGAAATAGTATTTAAAACTTGTTGATCATTAGTATTTAATAATTTGTAATCAAGAAAATCAAAACAATAATGTTCTTTAAAGTCTCGATCTTCAAATTTCTTTACATCTACATTCATCATAATAGCTAGCATATGCTTTAAACTATCAGCATATCTAGTTATTCTTCATTTACGTCATACTGGCTGGAAATTTAAAAATTTTGCCAGCCAGTATGTATGCATTCAAAATGGAGTATTTAACAAATAATTAATATACTTTGCAACTTCATCTTTACCACTACCTTTAAATCCTTGAATCGCAATAATATTTTTCATTTATTCTATTGTAAATTTAAAGGAAAGACCCAATTTAGAAAATTTCTTTTCATAATTTTCCCAACATTTTCGCATTTCTATCGTAATATTGCTTATAATAGCATTACGTGCTTGAGCCTTATCTATATCATCAGTACTATTATCATATAATGCATTAACTATACTATACTTATCCTGATAATTTAAAGTATCTTTATTTAATCCTAAAATTGCTAAAACTTGTTCAAATCCTACAGATCTACTAACACTCGATCTGATAATATTTCCCCAATTTTGTGCAATTATAATTCCTATTGAACAAGCTGACGCTCCTAAATTATAATTAGTTAAAAGTTTTAAACCCATTCCAACAACAGATTCATCTGAAGAAGCTAACATATTATTAATAGTTTCAAGATCTTCTTTTTCGGGTTTTTGTAATCCTATATTGATAAATCTATCAAGTTCTGTATCATAAGTAATTTTCATATATTTTGAATATAAATTATCTAAAAATTCTGTTTGTTTGTCATCTGTTAATATCATTTTTCCAAAATAAAATATGACACAATCAGATGGAAGTATTTGTCCATTTATTAACGCTGAAGCCCAAGAATGTAAACCTGAAGTATTATCTTTACTGTATTGAGTAATATATTTATTTAATAATTTCCATTCTTTACTATCGTATAGTTTTATTGGATAATAATCAATTAAATAATAGCAATTATTTTGCGCAGAATATAATATTAGATAATCTCTAGTTTTATTAGCTCCACTAATACTACTTTTTGAAGAATAAGTAGTAAATTCCATTTTATGTAAAATTATTGAATCAGCTTTACTTGGATCTAAACATCTTTTGATGTTTGTTAAAGAATTTAATTTAAATCGTGGATATTTACACAATGGATCAAAATATACTTTTTTAAAAGTACTTGGATCAGAACTATTTAATTTTGAATGAATTTCATTATCAATATCTTCTTGTGTTCCAAGAAATATACCTTTAATTCACTTTTCAGAAGGACGTGTTCCTCAATAATAATAAGTATCATTAAAGTTGTCTTTGGATGAACGACAGCCTAAATAAACAATATCGACAAAATCTGAAAAATACAGTTTATTTGCATTATGGCCATAAAAATGACACGTATCGATAGTAATATATTTTATATTATTTTTACTAGTTTGTAATATCATATTAAATTAATTTTTTAGCTAATTTGGGATTTAATAAAAGTTTATTGCATCTACCAGGATATTTTTTATTTAAAGTTTTTACTAAACTAAATATAAGATCTTCTGTTAAAAGTAGTTTTTCATTTTCAATTAAGTTAATAATACGATCAGTTATCAAGTCTGTTTTAGAACCTGTTTTACTAAAATACATTAAACTGTAGTTAACAAAACGTGTAGTAACAACAGAAGCAATATCTGCTCGATACTTATCGCCATCATACAATTGTTTTTCTAGCACTCCTTTAACATAATTCCAATCTTTATGTATTAAATCTTCTGGAGATAAAAGTTTATCAAGCTTATTAGCAATAAATGTAGTAAACAATCCGCCTACAATATCATCTTCATCTAAGAAACATCCCGAAGCAATCTGTAAGATTAATGCTAAATTCTCAGGTTTTGACCAATCTTTAATACCAGAGATAATATTTGAAAACATAGTAAAATTACGAGCATTAATCTTAGACTGTTTACTTACAGATTTATCCATAAGCTCATGATGATATGCTAATAAAAAGTTAATAGCACGACCATCAATATTCTGATACTCAGCCCATTTTGCCCAACCATCTGCAGCAAATTTTACATTAAAAGTTACAAATCGGGTTGCCTGAGCTTCATCAAAACTAGATACTGAGTAATCACCGTTATCAGGGTTAGTTGACAAAATAACAGAAGAATTAGGAGGTAATTTCCAAGAAATATATTCTTGACGACAAGTAATTTCCATTACAGCCTGTAGAATAGCAGGAGTAGCTCGCGAGAAGTCATCAAGAAGAAAAATAGTTGGACGACTTTCATCTAATCCTTTTAACCAAGCAGGAATAGCATATCCCATTCGAGTTTCATCAGTAATTTCCCACCCAGCTTTAGCATAAGCTTCAATAAGTTCTGCAGTAATCCACCGACATTCTGAATTAACTAAACCGTCAGGATTATTAGGATCATCAGGTATAGTACGACAAACATAATGTTCCTTAATAGGCCAACCAACTAGGTCAGATGGTTCGCTAATCTGACTTAGATTTAGCTTAACAAAGTTTGCATTGATTTCTTGTGCGATCTGTTCGATAATCGAAGTTTTACCAATACCAGCTTCTCCACAAATATTAACAGCAATAGGTAACTGTCCTTTTTCTTGTAATTCTTTATTGTTATTAATGATATATTTAATAATAGGTTTTACTTCTGCTAATGTTAATTCCATATATTTATAATATTTAAGGTATTAATACAACTTTACCAGGCGTATAATTCTGAGATTTATTCCCATTTGATGTAATTACCCAAATTAAATTTTGACAATTTTCTAGATTAGTATTACAATATCCGTCGGTAAATAAAATACATACAGTAAATTCTTTGTGTTCTTTATAATAACTAATAACAGGAGATAATTCTGTTCCGCCTCTACCGTTAATAGCTATATCACTTTTACCATCATATTTAAAAACATTTTGTATCTGTGTATCACATTCTACAACAGTAACAGATACTCCAGCTTTGTAAATATGGTTAATTTCACTAAAAAAATCTTCTAGATCCTTTTTTCCAATAGAACCTGAAGTATCAACTCCAACTAAAATAACTGGTTTACGTTTAAAACGCAAACCTCTTGCGTCTGGAAATCTTTTAGAAGGACGCATACGAGTTAATTGTATGTCATTGGTAATAGCATTTCCAACTAATCTTCTAAAATATTTCTTCCAATTAAATACAGGAGGTTTCTCTTTAATTTTTTGTAATATTTCCGATAATTCTCCAGGAATACTTCCAGCTTGTTTAGATACGTATTCTGCAGTTTCTTTTAGCTTAGATTTAATTTGATTTTCATATAATTTACGTTCTGCTTCTGATATATCTTTAGGCCACATCGAATGATCATCAATATCTTCATAACCATCGGCACCAAGAACAGCATCACATTTATCAGGATTTTTCTGAGCAAAATCTTGAATTTCCTTATAATAATACCAAGCGCCTTTTTTAGCCTCTAATTTTTTACCTAATTTCTCAGATAAACTTTGTAATGTTACGCATTTTGGGGGCAAATTATCAATAAATTGATTAATAGCACAGTCCATAGCGATATTCATATTATGATGATTATCACATTTAAAATCATCAGTTAAATGCATAAAACATATATGCATTAATTCATGTTGTAAAACTGCTAATTGCTGTAAATCTGTTAATTTATTCCAAAAAGTATTATTTACATACAATGTAAAATTAATTCCATTAGGACCAACAGCTGCTGTTTTAACAGCATGATTATCATCTACTATTTCTTTGCGTAAATTTAATAAAAAAAGACCATAAAAAGGTTGCCGAATTAATAATTCTTTAGCACATTTTATTAGTTCCATAATAATATAATTTAACTAACGCTTTACGGTTAGTTTAAAAAATCCTAGGATTTAAGTTATAAATCCTAGGATTAATATTAATAAATTAATGTTGTCGGCAATAAATTATACCATGATATTTACTATCATAACATAATTTACAATTATGACAGTTACCTGGACACTTAACGGTTTTCGGAGGTAACTGATCAAACTGTTTTTTATCTGTACAGATAAACCATCTATCAGCATTTTTAATATTTAAAGAAGATGAATTAACTACAAAATTCACATCTGTAAAGTCTAAATCTTCTCTACAAGTATAACAATAAGTTTTAATATTAAATACTTTGTACAATCAATTGGCAATATTGGATCATCTATTAACAGACTGTTGATCTGGAAAATCTCCAGCTTCATTTAAACGAACGTATTTGATTTTAATTGGAGCGTATAATATATAATATAATAATAATGCTTTAATATCTTTATCATCTCATAAATACATAAATGATTCAATTAACTCATTTTTCTGTTTGTACGCTTTATAAATTCGTTCGCATTTTTTAGCATAACATACTTTACTACATCTACAAAAACCAAAATGTTCAGATGGACAATTAGTAGCAGATGTAATATTTACAATTAAAGTTTCTTGCGGTAATTTACGATTTCCATATGAGAAAACTTGCATATTACCTAAACCTCAACGTTCTTGATATTTAATAATATACTGATTCATATTCTATTCATATCTATCTAACCATCCCATTTGCCAACATCTAAACAAGAAATTATCAAGTACTTTCATTTCATCTTCAGATGACTGAATGTTAGTACTTTCTAATATATCTTGTTTAGCTTTTTCAATAATTTCAAATCTATTATCTCCACAAACATCATTCATACTACCAATCAATATTAATTATATATTCTCCTTCTTTTAAAATTCCTTTCTTATGAAGATCTTCAATAATCATACTAACATTGGGGAAAAATTTAGTTTCGCAGAATCTTTTCTCTTGAAAAGATAAATTACTTAAATCAGCATTTAACCAAGATTTAAAACTAACCCCCATAAGATCATCTTCAATTCCATCATATTCATGATCTTCATAATCTTCTATATATTCAATAGGAACACAAAAAGGATAAATACCTCGATCTCGATATCCTTCTTGACGTAAAAAAGAATAAGGTTTATTATATGTAGATGTTACTAAATCATCTCATTCTATTATATTATACATTATAACATTTCTAGGCATAATCCTCTTCTTTTAAATATCCAGCTTCTATTAAAATACTTTCGACATCTTCTAAGAAACATTGTCCAGCACTAACACCAAAAAGACTATTTAAGGCTTCTAATTGTTTGTCATTTATTTCTTTTGCATCTTTAAGTATTTCCTTTACATCAGAAAGAGTAGCTGGCCAAAATTCATTTGTTCCGAAATAAAATTCAAACTCTTCATCTTCATGATCTTTTAAATAATTATCAATAGCATTTAATATTGCTTTATACTATGTTTCAGTAACAATGTCAAATCCAAACAGATCAAATTCATCTGCCCAGTCTTGATCCCAAACTATTAAATATGTCTTATTATTCATAATCTTTTCACACTTTAAATTGTCCATAATATAATGAGCCGTTAAAAGTTAATTTAAGACCATTTTTACTATATGATTTCCAAAATTCACAATCTCAACCATTAAGATCATAATCATCATTATCAGTAAATCCTAGTTCTTCCATAACTTTATCAATGTTATTAATAGGTACCATTAGTAAGTTTAATTTAGTGCCCTCTGAATCAATAAATTCAATAATAACATCTTTAATACTATTCATAAATATATCCTCTTTTAACAAACTCTTCCTGAAGTGGAATAGCTAATTCTCTAGCTTGTGGATGTGCAGCTTTATCACATCTAAGATCAAAGAAATGCGCTCAATCAGAAATAAATCCAGTCATTACTAATTCTGTTTTAAGAGCATTAGGAAGAACTGCTCTTGCTTGTTGAGGCGTTCATCCCTCATTTAATAAACCAAGATAATAATCTTCTGCATCACATATACTATTTATAAATACAGCATCTGTATGTATAAGATCAGATATATCATTGTAACTACCTTCTCCTAAGTTAGTCCAACAAGGAATAATAAAAGTAAGTTCATTACCAAACTTATCCTTACTATAATTACAATACCTTGTAGATTCCTGAGCAAATGAAAATACACGATGTCTTACAAACTCATGAGAAACTCCTCTATCGCAAACAAATCTAACACACACTCTTTTTTCATGATATTCTGTAGGTTCACAGATATATTTAAGATGATCTAAATAATTACATTCTATAATTCTTCTATAATTTGTTGTTATAGCCCATCAGTTACCAGTATTTTCTTGTACTAATTTACATTTTGTTCAGGTAGCTACATCATCTAAGAAATCTGGAGCAATATCTATATTTACAGGTACTTTTAAATATACAGTACCATGCTCTAGCATAGCACCGTGTCCAGATTTAATCATTCTATCTACAAATCCTTTAGCAGAATCAGGAGTTATTTTATCTTCTGATTTATAACAAGTTCTTCCTGCAAGTTCTATTTGTTTATAAATACCTTCAAGTCCAAGTTCCTGTTCTATAATTTCAAAATAAGGTTTAATTAGCTTCATATTTAGGTATATAAGTTATTCGTGGAACCGCTGCATATTCTTCAGCATAACATTTAACGTCCACATCTTCGTATTCCATTTGTTCTGAGAAAATTTGATACACTCCAAATACTCCAACGTATCCATCTTCACATTCATAAACATCAATGGCAGTACTATACCACCTACGCTCGTCTAAATTCATTCCTTTCGCAACCTGATTTACTTGTCCCTTAATATTCTCATATACTGAATTAAGACTGTAAAAATTGTTATCACTTATATAATCTATTAGTTCATTAACCTTCATATTTTTCAATTTCTTTTTCTAAATCAGACTTTGAAATACTTCCAACATGTCTCCAAACTTCCTTATTATCCTTTAACAAAATCAATACAGGAATATTTCTAATTTTGTAATTAGTAAGTACTATTGGATCTACTTCATCTATATCTACTTCATTAATATCTATTTTATCCTGCAATTCTTCTAAAATAGGGACCATAGCTCTGCATGGTCCACATCAACTAGCTCCAAACTTAATTAGTTTTAACATTTAAACTATGCTTTTTGATTAATAAATTACTAGTATTTTCGTCATTACTACCACTTACATAACCCTCATGATTAGTAATATCATAATGAACCTCATCGCATTCTAGTTCCATAGATTTAATAAACTCTTGAATTTTTAAATCTACTTCGTTAGGATCAATAGTTAAGTATGATTCTGTAATATCTGCACCATCACAGACGTCATCGTAATAATATATTAATTCATAAATTTCCATAAATATACTAACTGTTAATAGTATTAAATCGATTTAATAAACCTCTAATATCACATAATATAATATTTTCTCAACCTGGGTTTTCTAGCAATTTACATATTAATATACTTCTGATATCATAGCTAATTTCATCATTATTAACTTTCACAGATAGTGTATTTCCAGATACATAATATGTAATATCTAATGCAATATGATTGCCAGTAATAACATAATTACAGTCAGTTCGATAATCTATACCAATGTTTAATAATTTTATAACTAAACTTTTAACATAAGCGCTAATAGCCTCGAAACAATAATCAATATTAGGAATATAATCATCATATCTACTACAATAAGCATCTATATTATCAGCACGTGCTACTAATAATTGTTGTGATTGCGATAAATTACTTATAGCATTATCTTGATTTGCAAGACGTCCTTGTAATATTACATCATCCATAGACTAAAATAAACTTAATTGTTTGTGTTTAAATAATAATACAATCTTCTTAGCTGAAGCTATATAAAATGCATAATTAATATTATCTGGAATTACACTTTTGTCTTCGATTGTATTCATAATCGTTACTCCAGAATCGGTTAACAACTTAATATAATTATATCGACGACCGTTACTATCAATCTTACATTTATATAACCAAGGACCATCAGTAGAAATATAATAACGATTAATCCTTTGAATAATTTTACCACCATATTCAACAGAATAATCTTTACTTACCTTTTGATAAGTAATAAATTTATTAATGTCTTTGCATTCTCGAATTGTCTCTTCAACAGGAATTCCATCAGCTAAACATTTATTAATAGCTTCAGGTATAATAGTAGCATCCATACCTTTACCAAGCTTAACTTTATCAATAAACATTCCTTTAGTTTTTAACAAATCGGGATTTTTAGTTTTAGAATATCCTTCTTTAATTGCTAAATAATCATTAATTGCAAATTGAAACATAGCTTCAAAACGATCTTCTTCGAGATTAAGTTTAGTTAACTTTTCCCAATTTTTACAAACATCTTGAAATTCTTGTTCCTTATTTTTTGGACGCAAAACAAATAAACCATCTGTATTAGCTTGAATTATTTTACATCCGATTGCAATTAGCTTCTCAGCTAACATCAATAATAGAAGCTGACCATTAATTCTACAAATTTTCATATAAAAACGCAACTTTTTATACAGTTCTCTTATGAACTTCTATATATTTCTATATAGTTAAGACTATATCTTAATCCTATTTTTTAGGATTCTCTCCATTTCCATCACCATTAGCTTGTGATGTA
>ULPC01025310.1_pt1 | contig 35858 bp, 30 predicted proteins | sample 1953181 | NCBI WGS metagenome assembly ULPC01 (sample SAMEA4835620, study PRJEB28245) | human gut metagenome | biome: gut microbiome; material: fecal sample | place: Denmark | collected 2008
GCAAAGATACAACATTTTCGGGCAGAATGCAAGCTTTCACCCTGACTTTCTATGCGAGAAAGGCTATAAGTAGCTGTAATACAATAAGTTCTATTGATTTTCTATCTGAACTTTATTGCAGAAACAATGAAAAGGCAAGAAAAGACTCGGAAGTAGCTGAAAAAATGAAAAGGGGTCATTTGGTGTCAATGTCATTTAGGGTCATTTGGAAAAGTAAATGTCACTTTCGCTGCTATAGTATATATAAATATTTATTTATATATATCTATAGTGACTTTTTAACTCTCGGAAAACATAATGACCCTAAATGACTTTGACCTAATGACCCACTAAGTGTAATGCTTTTATTGGTTGTTTGCTAGAGTATGTGATAGTTCTAAATTACTTGTATATGAGATGATTACGAAAGTTTATATCAGTTGTGCTTCATTTATGTGTGTATAATAATAATCTACATTCTCTGTTGTAAAATACTGCACGTTGTACCGCTCTGGTACTCATTTCCTACATCCCAATTTATTGTATTTGTCAAAAATACCTACCTTTAGTGCATGATTCCGAGTCCGAGGAGGGGCATTTTTTACCCTTAGAAGAGGGGGTAAAATACCTTCCTACCCCCCATATTTTGCATTTTTCCGTTAAATAACGTGATAAAATTCTTGGGTTGCCAACTTTTTATTATCTTTGCTAGTAGTTTACAAAATATTGACGTAGCAATAGTCCGGAAAGCTAGAAACTCCATAATAAAAATACTAAGATGGAAAGGGATAATCTATTGTTTTATAGCTATTTAGTATGTATATTTCGTGTGTGAAGTGAAGCCTGTATGTTGGGTTATGAATGGAATATATATTTACTTTTCAAATCATAGCATTCGCTTTTTATGCATTCTTCCAATACCTGTTTTCAGCGATGAAAAACGGAAAAATTAGAGTTTTCTGATTACATCAACCCCTTTTTTAGCCCATGAATAGCTGATTTTGTACTTTAATTTATGCCCTCATCGAGCAGCTGAAGGAGGAATATCCATTAGCCACGATTCATGGTCATAATGAATTTGCCAACAAAGCCTGCCCCTGCTTTGATGTGAAGAAGGAGTGGGGCTAACAGATAGGGAACGCACTGCGTTCCCTATTTTCGTTATCTATTATTTCCAGATGCAACATGTGGATGTTGCTGATAGTATAGCTTTCTCTTGGATTTTTGGCTAAATGATATGCTAAATAATAATAAAATATCTCTCTGACAGATATGGCACATAGCCAAATGCAAGAGCATATTATTTTCAGATGGATGAGCCTCAAAAGTACAATAGAATACCTCGGTGAATGGGAAAAGCTATATAATCCGAATTTTAATTGTACCGAATTCGATACAATTAAAAATGCAGCAGGAAGCAACAACTTTGTGCTTTCTGTAAAGGCATGGATTCAAAGAACAGGTGCAATAGGCATCATGGCAAAAGCTGGCCGATATGGTGGAACTTATGCTCATCGAGACATTGCGTACCACTTTGGAATGTGGATTAGTCCTCGTTTCCAGCTTTTGTTGGTAAAAGAGTATCAACGTCTTAAAGCTGATGAGCAGAAACAATTGTCATGGTCTGCCAAGCGGGAACTATCAAAGATAAACTATCGCATTCACACGGATGCTATCAAAGTAAATCTCATTCCTGCGGAAGTGACTCGTGAGCAAGCTGCCATGAAATATGCTGATGAAGCGGATGTACTCAACATAGCCATGTTCGGCATGACTGCGAAACAATGGCGTGAGCAGAATCCCGACAAGAAAGGCAACATTCGTGACTATGCCAGTATTAATGAACTTATCTGTCTCTCAAATATGGAGAATCTCAACGCTGTATTTATCAATGATGGTATGGCGCAGTCTGAGCGACTTATCAAGCTCAATCAGATTGCCATTCAGCAGATGAAAATTCTTGAAGATACAGGCGGAAGAAACTTATTAAAATAAAGATGAATATGGCAATAAAGGATAAGGATGGAAATACGGTGGGATGCATTTTTATCAGATGCATCCCCCTATGTAAATCCATATATTTCTTGTAGCGGCTTTAAACTTTGTCTTCTATCTTTGTGAATAGGCATTTCCCTTTTCTATAATCGTTGGGAGAAATTCTTTTTTTGTCATCAAATTTTAATTTATAGTCTTCAACATCCCATTCCCAAGCTTCTAGCATAACATAATGTTGGTCATATAGAATCCAAATGAGTTTATCCCAAAGATAATTCGTTGCTTTAGGAACCATTGTGACTTTACTTCCAGGCTTACCACTTGGTCTATTTGCTTTTACCTGGTATCTTTGATGATTAAAAACAAAATCTGCACCTTTACTTACTGCGGTTTTATCCTGCATGTAATCAGAATAATCACTTTCTGACATTCCAACTAACATCGCTGCATCAAATTCAGATATAACAGAAGTAATCTGTGGCGCAACACCATATTTTGATTGCCATTGCAAGGCAATCTCAACAAGTTTATCTCTTAACATAATAATCCATTTCTTGATATTTGCTATATATTAAAAAACAGCAAAATTATTTCCCGATGCAAAAGTGCTTGAAGATATTATTTAGCGTTTCCTGGCTACTGATCTGTCCGCCAGTGATTTCACCCAATTCTTCCAATACCATTTTCAGGTCCTCGGCGATGATGTCGCCGCTCATGCCCATTTCCATCGACTCCAATACTCGGGTGAGGGAATCATGGGCACGGAGTAGGGCCTCGTAGTGGCGGGCACTCGTTATGATGACGTCGTTCTCGGTAATCTCAGGAATATCAGCGGCTTTTACTAATGCCTGCTCCAGGGATGAAACATTCTCGCCTGTGCGGGCACTGATGAAGAGTGGGGATTCTGATTCACTGGAATCTGAACCGAAGGAATGGGTGAACTTATCGAACGCAAGTTTATCATCCTCCAGTTTATCCATCTTATTAAATACCACCAGCAGCTTCTTGCCCTGGTTCTTCAGCTTCATCTCCTCGATTTCTGAGGCTGACGGCTGCTCATCTAATAGCCAGATTACTATCTTCGCCTCTTCCATCTTCTGGAAAGTGCGCTCTATTCCGATGTTTTCTACCACATCATCCGTCTTGCGGATTCCGGCTGTGTCAATAAAGCGGAAGGTGATTCCGTCGATGAGGGTGGTGTCTTCGATTACATCTCGGGTGGTTCCGTGAATGTCGCTCACGATTGCCTTCTCCTCGTGGAGCAGACGGTTGAGCAGGGTGCTCTTGCCCACATTCGTCTTGCCTACGATGGCTACGGCTACTCCCTGCTTCAGGGCATTGCCGGTTTCGAAGGAGTGGGCGAGGGTGGTAATCTTGTGATTGATTTCTTCGGCTAGTGCCTGGAGTTCGCTGCGGTCGGCAAACTCCAGTTCTTCGTGGTCGCTGAAGTCGAGCTCCAACTCCAGGAGCGAAGTCATCTTTAATAATTTTTCGCGAAGGAGGGAGAGTTCGTTGCTGAAATGGCCCTTCAGTTGGCTGAGCGCCATCTTGTGGGTTGCCTTGTTGGTAGAGGCGATGAGATCAGCTACGGCTTCTGCCTGAGAGAGGTCCATCTTGCCGTTGAGATAGGCACGACGGGTGTATTCGCCCGGTTCTGCTTGGCGACATCCTACCTCCGTAAATCGATGGAGAACCTGCTGAAGAATGTATCGGCTGCCATGACAGGAAATCTCGGTGGAGTTCTCGCCTGTATAACTGTGGGGTGCACGGAACACGCTCACCAGTACATCATCGATGGTGTTGCCATCCTTATCCTTGATTTCGCCATAATGCAGCGTGTAGGGCTTGGCTTCTTCCAGGGATTTGCCGTTGGCAGACTGGAAGATTTTGTCGGTGAGGGTAATGGCGTCGGAGCCACTGAGTCGGATAATTCCGATAGCACCGCCGGCTGGGGTTGCCAGGGCGCAGATACATTCTTCTTGATTCTTCATTTATTTGTTTCTTTCTTTTAAAGCTTTTGCCCTTACAGGGCGACAGGGGATGTTTGCTGTTTTAACCCAGGGTGTTGCCCTGGGCTAGGAGCTTCTGCCCTTTCAGGGCGTATTGCTGCAATGGAGCTAGATTCTATCTAATACAACTTTTATCAAATTGTCGATGGTGCTCTTGTAGCCGGTGTTGGCGCTGAGGGCACGGCGGTTGGCGATGACCATGCAGCAGGTTAAGGCCTTATGACCGAGGAGAAGGGAAAGACCGGCGAGGGCTGAACTCTCCATCTCGAAGTTGTTGACGCGCAGACCGTTATACTCGAATGCTTCAATCTTCTGATTAAGTTCCGGGTCGGCAAGTGGGGCACGGAGCTCGCGGCCCTGAGGTCCGTAGAAACCGCCACAGGCTATGGTGATTCCACGAACCATATCATCGCCGGCTATCTGGTTGAGCAGTTCCGGATTGTTGTCTACACAGTATGGGTTGCCAATCTGGTCGTTCCATTTTACCTGGCGCTTGAATTCTGCCTCTGTTTCGAGGTCGCAGATTTCGTTGCGACGGGCATAGAAGTTGATGAGTCCGTCGAAACCGATGCTCTTCTGCGAGGCTACGAAGGTTCCGGCAGGGCAGTTGAGCTGCAGGCCGCCGCAGGTTCCGATGCGCACGAGGGTGAGCGTGGTGTGCTCGGGTTTCTCGGTGCGGGTTTTGAAATCGATATTCTTCAGCGCATCGAGCTCGTTGACTACGATATCGATATTATCGCATCCTATTCCGGTGCTCTGCACAGTGATTCGCTTGCCTTTATATGTGCCGGTGATGGCGTGGAATTCCCGACTTGAAACTTCGCATTCCTTCTCATCGAAATGGGAGGCTACGAGGGCTACGCGACCTGGGTCGCCAACGAGGATTACTTTATCAGCCACTTGTTCCGGGCGAAGATGAAGGTGGAAGCAGCTTCCGTCTTCATTGATAATCAATTCTGATTCTGCAAAATATTTGCTCATGGTTCTTTTGATTTTAAGTTATACATTCTTTATATTGGGGCTTTGCCCCCTCTGTGTTTAAGATAAGCAAAGATACGAATAAAAAATGAAATGCGATATTTTTTTAATGATTTTAAACAGTAAAAAAAACGAAGGGCAAATCCCGAAAATGGAACTTGCCCTTCTCTTTCAAATCTCCCTTCTTTTATATACTAGTTTTTGCTCCACACGCCCTGAAAGGGCAGAAGCTCCTAGCCCAGGGCATCGCCCTGGGTAAATACGGACGCAAACCTGTCGGCCTTACAGGGCGCCTTGCTAATTGCTATTATACCCAGGGCGTTGCCCTGGGCTAGGAGCTTTTGGGCCTTCAGCCCGCACTTAAACCACTTGCTAAACTTGGGTTATGAATTCATAGAGAGCAGGAACTCGTCGTTGTTGCGAGTATGCTGCATATTCTTGTGGATGGTGCTCATCGCCTCGATAGAATTCATGTCGGACAGATACTTGCGCAGAATCCACATGCGGTCGAGCGTTGTCTTGTCCTGCAGCAGATCGTCGCGACGGGTAGACGAAGAAATGAGGTTGACAGCAGGGAAGATGCGCTTGTTGCTGAGTGAGCGGTCGAGCTGCAACTCCATGTTACCGGTTCCCTTGAACTCCTCGAAGATGACTTCATCCATCTTACTACCTGTATCGGTGAGGGCAGTAGCGATGATGGTGAGCGAACCGCCGCCTTCGATGTTACGCGCAGCACCGAAGAAACGCTTAGGTTTCTGGAGGGCGTTTGCATCCACACCACCGGTGAGCACCTTACCAGATGCAGGAGCTGTGGTGTTGTAGGCACGGGCGAGACGGGTGATAGAATCGAGGAAGATGACAACATCGTGTCCGCATTCTACCATTCTCTTAGCCTTCTCGAGCACGATTCCGGCAATCTTGACATGGCGCTCTGCTGGCTCGTCGAAGGTAGAGGCGATAACCTCTGCATTCACGGTGCGGGCCATGTCGGTAACCTCCTCAGGACGCTCGTCGATGAGCAGCATCATGAGGTAAGCCTCAGGATGGTTGGCTGCGATGGCGTTGGCAATATCCTTCATGAGGATGGTCTTACCGGTCTTAGGCTGAGCCACGATGAGCGCACGCTGACCCTTACCGATTGGCGAGAAGAGGTCTACGATGCGGGTGCTGAGATTGGTGGTGCGGCGGTCGCCACAGAGATTGAACTTCTCATCAGGGAAGAGTGGGGTGAGGTGCTCGAAAGGAACACGGTCACGAACCTCTGACGGGTCACGGCCATTGATCTTGATGATGCTGGTGAGCGGGAAGTATTTCTCGCCCTCGTGAGGCGGACGCACCTTGCACTCGATGACATCGCCAGTCTTCAGACCGAACTTCTTGACGAAGCTGGATGCTACATAAACATCGTCCGGTGAAGAAAGGTAATTGTAATCGCTGCTGCGCAGGAATCCGTAGCCCTCTGAAATCACTTCGAGCACACCGTTGGATTTCACGAGATTGCTGAAATCGTAGGCTGGTGCTTCCTGCTTGTTCTTGGCTGCAGGGGCAGCAGCAGGTGTGTGCTGGTGAGAAGTCTGCGGAGTGGTAGGACGGTCGAAGATATCGACAGTAGGAATGGCAGCCTGGTCTTCGATAGGAATGTCGACTACCAGGATGAAATCGGTTCCATCGCCCGGATCACCCTTCCAGGTTCCGTCTGCATCGAGTTCTACCTTCATACCTTCAGTATAGTAGATAGGAGCTGACTCCTGTTTCTTATCGGTTGCAGTTTTTTCAGTAGCTTTTTCCTTTGCCTCCTCAACTGGAACCGGAGCTGCTGCCGGAGCCGGAGCTGCTGCGTTCTGTGCATTCATCTTAGCCTGGAGCATCGCCTGCAAATCACCGCTGATGTTAGCGCTCTCAGCGTTTCCGGCAGAGAACTGCTCTTCAGGAACGGCAACTTGCTCAGGAGCAGTCTGCTGGTTATCGGCTGTTGCCTCTTCCGGCTGTTCTGCTTCAGTAGCAGCCTGCTGGTTATCGGCTGTTGCCTCTTCAGGCTGTTCTGCCTCAGTAGCAGCCTGCTGGTTAGCCGTCTCCTGTGCATCTTTCGCCATCTGCGCTTCTAGCTCGGCTTTTACCGCCTGATGCTTTCTGATGGCAGCTGCTCTGGCTTCTGCAATGGCTTCGAGTTCTGCCTTGCTTCTTCTGCCGCGGTGTTTCGGGAAGTTGGCAAGTACCTGAGCCTCGATGTCTTCGCCTGATTGGTTTAGAGTCTGCTTCTGGGCAGCTGATTGTAAACTCTGCTCTGCCGGGCTGAACTGGATTTCTTCCTCAACCGCTGGGGCTGGGGCAGTTTCGCTCATAGCCTGAGGAGCAGTCTCGCCGCCGTTAGGACCCAATACCTGGTTCTTCTGCACGTCGAAATTCTCTCCTTCATTACCGTGTACGGAATAAACACGGTCTTCTTTCTTGGTTGCAATGCGGGTGCGCTTGCGCTTAGGGGCTGCTTCAGGAGCTGGCTGTTCTGCCTGGGCGTCGAGAATGGCATAGACGATAGTTTCCTTGTTATCGCTCTTCTTTACCTTGACTCCCAGTTCCTTGGCAATGTCCTTCAACTGAACGACACTCTTTGCTTGTAATTCTTCTTTGCTATACATATATTATATATTGTATATTAATGATTTTTTCTGAAATGTCGCGTTTCTGAATGGAAACACGGTATTGATTGATAAATTCGTGTGCAAAGATAATTAAAAAATTTGTTTCTGCCAAATATTTTGCCTATCTTTGCACAAAAAAAATAAAAATGGCTAGTCAAATACCCTATTTAGACGTTCAAAACCTCACCAAACGCTTTGGTGCACAGGTTCTTTTTGATAATATTTCCTTCTCTATCGCTGAAGGACAGAAAGTGGGACTCGTGGCGAGAAACGGCACGGGAAAGTCTACGCTCATGTCGGTGCTGATGGATAAAGAGGGACACGAGAGCGGAGACATTATCTACCGACGCGACTTGAAGGTGGGCTATCTGGAGCAGTCGCCGCAGTTTGATCCGGAGGAAAGTGTGCTGCAGGCGTGCTTCAATCATGAGGATGATCCGGAGAAGGTGCTGAAGGCGAAACAGATTCTCACCCAGCTGCACATTACCAACCTGGAACAGCCGATGGGACAGCTCAGCGGCGGACAGCAGAAGCGAGTGGCGCTGGCGAATGTGCTGATTACGGAACCCGACTTCCTGATGCTGGACGAGCCGACCAACCATCTGGACCTGGAGATGATAGAGTGGCTGGAGGGTTATCTGAACCGCGGCAACAAGACCATCTTCATGGTTACGCACGACCGATTCTTCCTGGACAAGGTGTGCAATACGATTCTGGAACTCGACGACCGCACCATCTACACCTACCGCGGCAATTATGCCTATTATCTGGAGAAGAGGCAGGAGAGAATGGACAATCTGAGAGCCGAAATTCAGCACTCGAAGAATCTCTACCGCAGGGAACTCGACTGGATGCGCCGTCAGCCTCAGGCTCGCGGACACAAGGCAAAATACCGCGAGGATGCTTTCTACGAGCTGGAGAAGGTGGCGAAGCAGCGCATCGAAGACAGGCAGGTAAGGCTGAAGGCTTCTACCGTTTATATAGGTTCGAAGATTTTTGAATGCCAGTATGTGAGCAAGGCTTTCGACGACAGGGGACAGAAGAAGGTGATTCTCGACAACTTCTACTACAACTTTTCCCGCTTCGAGAAGATGGGTATTGTAGGTAATAACGGAACGGGAAAATCGACCTTCATCAAGATGCTGCTGGGCGAGGTTCAGCCCGACAGCGGCAAGTTTGACATCGGCGAGACGGTTCGCTTCGGCTATTTCTCGCAGGAGGGACTGAAATTCCGTGAAGACCAGAAGGTGATTGACGTGATTACGGAGATTGCTGATTATATAGATCTGGGCGGCGGCAAGCACATGACGGCTTCGCAGTTTCTGCAGTTCTTCCTCTTTACGCCCGAGGAGCAGCACAACTACGTTTACAAGCTGAGCGGCGGCGAGAAGCGCAAGCTTTACCTCTGTACGGTGCTGATGAGGAATCCGAACTTCCTGGTGCTGGACGAGCCGACCAACGACCTCGACATCCAGACGCTGCAGGTACTGGAAGAATATCTTCAGGATTTTGCGGGTTGCGTCATCGTGGTGAGCCACGACCGCTATTTCATGGACAAGGTAGTAGACCATCTGCTGGTTTTCAAGGGCGAAGGCGAAATACAGGATTTCCCAGGCAACTATACGCAGTACAGGGAATGGAGCCGGATGCAGGCGAAGGACGAGGCGGAACAGGCGAAACCGGCAAAGAGCGGAAATGCAACGGCAGAAAACGACGGAGCTGGCACGGCCAAGCGCGACGCCAATTTTGAGAACAAGCGCAAGATGAGCTACAAGGAGAAGCGCGAATATGAGCAGCTGACCCAGGAAATAGATGCGCTGACCGAGGAACAGAAGAAGCTGGAAGAGGAACTCTGCAGCGGAAATCTATCGGTTGAGGAACTGACGGAGAAAAGCAAGCGCCTGCCTGAAATCAAGGATGAACTTGATGAGAAGGAAATGAGATGGCTGGAACTGGCTGAAATGCTCTAGACTTTGAGCTTTGAGCGTTGAACATTGAACTTTATGATTAGTTGATGTGCGGCCGTTAATAATAAATATTTATAAAAGAAAAATAGAAAGAATGGAAATTAAGAAATCAGAATTTACAATATCGGCTCCACGAGTGAGCATGTGTCCGAAAGATACGAAGGCTGAATATGCTTTTATCGGCAGAAGTAATGTGGGAAAATCGAGCCTCATCAATATGCTCTGCAACCACAAGGGTTTGGCTAAGACTTCAGCCACACCGGGTAAGACGCTGCTTATCAACCACTTCATCATCAACAACGAATGGTATCTGGTTGACCTTCCTGGCTATGGTTTCGCCAAGCGTTCGAAGACCGTACAGAAGCAGCTTGAACAAATGATAAGCAGTTATATTCTGCAGCGCCAGCAGTTGGCTAATGTCTTTGTGCTCATCGACGTGCGCCACGACCAGCAGAAGATAGACCGCGAGTTTGTAGACTGGCTGGGCGAGAGCGGCGTTCCTTTCTGCATCGTCTTTACCAAGGCCGACAAGTTGGGTCCGGTCAAGGCTCGCATGAATGCGGAGAAATGGATGCATGCGCTGGAAGACCGCTGGGAAGCACTTCCACCTTATTTCATAACCAGTAGTGAAAAGAAGATGGGACGCGACGAGGTGCTCGACTATATTGACGAAATCAACAAATCGCTCGCCGGAGAATAATCTTTCGGGAGAGAATAAACCAACAGAGAATGAAACAGATTAATTGGGGATTTATCGGCTGCGGAGAAGTAACCGAAAAGAAAAGCGGACCGGCTTTCAACGAAGTGGAGGGTTCGCAGGTGGTGGCTGTGATGAGCCGAAGCGAGAACAAGGCACGCAGCTATGCTGAGCGCCATCATGTGCGCAAATGGTACACGGATGCATCGGAATTGATAGAAGACCCCGATGTGAATGCTGTTTACATTGCCACGCCACCTTCTTCTCACGCCATCTTTGCCATCATGGCGATGCGTGCGGGCAAACCCTGCTATATAGAGAAACCGCTGGCAGCAAGCTACAACGACTGCATCCGCATCAACCGCATCAGCGAGCAGACGGGTGTTCCCTGCTTCGTAGCTTACTATCGCCGTTATCTTCCTTACTTCCAGAAGGTGAAGGAGATTATCGAGAGCGGAACCATCGGTAACGTGGTGAATGTTCAGGTGCGCTTCTCGGTTCCTCTGCGCGATCTCGACTTTCAGAGCGGCAAGGAAATGCCTTGGCGACTGCAGCCGGATATTGCGGGCGGCGGCTATTTCTACGACCTGGCTCCTCATCAGATAGATTTGCTCCAGAATCTGTTTGGTGTGATTACCCGTGCGCACGGCTATCCTGCCAACAGAGCGCATCTTTATCAGGCTGAAGATACGCTCTCGGCGTGCTTCTTCTTTGAGAGTGGAATTCCGGGCAGCGGAAGCTGGTGCTTCGTGGGACATGAGAGTGCGAAGGAAGACTGCATCGAGGTGATTGGCGAGAAAGGTTCGCTCTCATTCTCGGTGTTCACTTACCAGCCGATAGAAGTGATTACGAGCGAAGGAAAGAACTTGATTACGGTTCCGAATCCGCCTTATGTGCAGCTGCCGCTCATCAAGAGTGTGATTCAGCATCTGCAGGGAATAGGAAAATGCGACTGCACCAGCGTTTCGGCTACGGCTGTCAACTGGGTGCTGGACCGAGTATTGTGGAAGAACTGATTTTTTACAAAATCATCATCAGGATTAGAGCGTAAGTTATGAAGAGATGTTTCTGTATAGTAGGATTTATCTGTTCCCTTGTCTGCACTTCGGCAAGGGCAGGGGAGTCCGTGGATTCTACCATGCTGGGAACGCTCTTCAACAAGACGATGTTCATGCCCAATTCCCAGGACAGCCTCGTGAAAGAGCGCCATCGCAAAACCTTCTTCCATCAGGTGGGAGATGTGTTCACCCGGTTCTTCAGAGAATTCAACAGTACGGATTCGGCTTATATAGAAGACCAGCATTACAATTATACGGTGATGCTGCAGAACACCAATACCTATGAGGAATATACGCTCAGAAACAGCGAAGGACAGAGCATTTCCTTCTCGCCTGATCCTTCTTACCGCCTGGGGCCTTATCTGGGCTGGCGATGGGGGTTTCTGGGTTATACGTTCGACCTGAAGCACATTAATTTCAGGAATAACCACACTAATAAAAAGGAGTTTGACCTGAGCCTCTACAGCAGTCTGCTGGGAATAGACCTGTTCTGGCGACAGACGGGAAATGACTATCATGTTCAGCGGATGAATCTGGGTGAGCACATCGATTGTGCCCCTATCCGCAAGGCTCCTTTCGACGGTTTCAAATCGAGCATCAAGGGATTCAATCTTTATTACATCTTCAACCATCGCCGCTTCTCTTATCCTGCCGCCTATTCGCAGAGTACGGTGCAGCGGAGAAGTGCCGGTTCCATGCTTCTGGGAATCGGTTACACAGAGCATGAACTGGAGGTGAACTGGGATAAACTGACCAATCTTGTAGATGAAAAGCTGAATAAAAATCTGACAAACGGGGGAACGCCGGAAGCCAAGATAGACAGTTCGCTAATGTTCAGCAAGGTGAAATACAGCGATGTGAACGTAACCTGCGGCTATGCTTACAACTGGGTTTTCGCCAAGAACTGGCTCTTCAACGCTTCGCTCTCGGTAGGTGTGGCTTACAACCGCTCGAAATCGGATAATGAAAGGGAACATCTGGACATTACCAACTTCAGTTTCAAGAATGTGAACCTGGATGGAATAGGCCGCTTCGGTATTGTGTGGAACAACACGCATTGGTACGCGGGCGCCAGCACCATTATCCATTCTTACAACTATAAGAAAAAACAGTTTTCTACCAACAATTCGTTTGGCTCACTCAATATTTATGTGGGTGTGAACTTCGGCAGGAAACGTCATCATTAACATATAAAAAGAGAAGAGATGAAAATATTTACGAAAATGGCAGCTGTCGTGCTGGCTTGCGTGCTGGCTGTTCCGGGAGAAGCCAGGGTGAATGTGGTTTATCAGCGGCAGGACAGTCTGCGGATTGTAGGACTGCTGCAGCAGGCAAGGGCGATGAAGAAGAAACCAGCCAGTTGGATGCTTTGGTTCGGCAAGCAGATGGTGGGCGTTCCTTATGTGGGCGGCACGCTGGACCGAACGAAGGAAGAGGTGCTCATCGTGAACACCCGTGAGCTGGACTGCACCACATACGTAGAGATGGTAACGGCGCTCACCCTATGCGCCAAGAAGAATGAGACTTCTTTCTCGGCTTTCTGTGAACATCTCCGGAATGTGCGTTATGTGGGCGGAGAGGTTTCCTATGTGAAGCGCCAGCATTATTTCACGATTTGGATGGATGCAAACGAGCGCGAGGGAATCGTGAAGAATATTGCGCCCAATCCTCCTTTCTCGGCCGTTCAGACCGTGAACATCAACTGGATGAGTACGCATGTTTCGAGCTATAAGATGCTTAAGGCTCATCCGGAATGGAAATCGGGAATAAGAAAACTGGAACAGAGTGTGAACGGCAAGCGTTACCGTTATGTTCCGAAGGGCAAGATTGCCAACACGGCAGTTTTCCGCAACGCTATTCATGATGGTGACATTATCGCCATCATTACCAACAAAAAGGGTCTCGACACAACCCACATCGGTATTGCCTCCTGGCACAAAGACGGATTGCATCTGCTCAACGCCAGCAGCATTCACAAGAAGGTGATTGATGAACCGATGACACTTTATACTTACATGCATAAACATCCGGTGCAAATAGGAATCAGGGTTTGCAGAGTTCAGTAAAAAAATATTAGAAAAAGAAAAGATAAATGGAAGAGAAAAAGAATTTTGAAGCTGTCTTCAAGGAAGATCTTTATCAATATCTGCTGGGTATTGATAAGGTAGACGCTCATTTGCCGGAAGCTCCGGATTTGGAAGAGCTGTGGCAGAAAGTAGGCGAGAGTTATCTGCCTGATGCGATTCGCGAGTTTGCCAAATATCCTACGGTTTCATTGGGTTGGATCATGTATGTAGGAATGGCGCTTGCCAAGTATTGGGATGAGGATTGGGAACTCTACAGCAAGGTAGAGAATCATTATGAATATCTTCGTGACAGAATAGATTTCGACCACATGGATGATTACATCTGCGAAAAGGTTCTGCTGCTGAATGAGGAAGCGCATAAGGCTGTTACGAATGTAGTGGCAGAATGTGCTTCGCGCTCTTACAGCAAGCTGATTCATCTGAATCTGCAGCCTGGAAGCGAGGAAGCCTTCCGTGGTTTCGTTGCCGCCCTTCACCAGATGTTCCTTATGGGAATAGCCGTAGAGCTAAAAATGCTGGGTTACCACATGACTAAAATGTAAAAGAAAGTCCGTAGGCGTTCTGTTAAAATGCCTACGGACTTTCTTACTTATCACTAAAATAATTACTTCATTTTCTTGAGATATTCTCCAGCGCGGGAATCGCCGAGTTCCTGGGCTTTCTTCAGGTTCTTGATGGCCTCTTCCTTATTTCCTTTCTCCTTCTGGAGCAGTCCTAAAAGAAGGTAGCCGTCAGCATATTCAGGAGCCAACTCTATGCAATGGGTGGCTGCGCTGATTCCTTCATCATAACGCTTTACACGCAAGTCGAGACTTGCCCATTCTGCAAAATAAGTAGGCTCTTTAGGAGCCAGGTAACAGGTGCGGGCAATATCAAGCAGGGCTGGCTGCCACATGCGTAACTTGGTTTCGCATTGGTAACGGGTGTAGAAGAAGGCTGGCGAAACAGGACGGGCAATGGAATCGTACATATTATAATCCTGAATAGCGCGGCGGAATTCACCCTGCTCCTTCAGAAACTCTCCACGTGCCAGATAATAATTCGCAACCATTCCGATCTTGTTTCCAACGCTTACCGCACTATCGAGCAAAACCTCAATCTCCTTGGCTGGAGCCTTGAGATTCTTCTTAGCCTGGGCAGCCTCAAAATAGAGTTCGCCGCTGAGAAGTGAAGTATTGGTCAAATCCATGAAAGTATCGTAAGCTTTCTGATACTCACCCTTTACATAATTAATCTGCGCTTCCTGATGGCGGTAAATAGGCTGAGCCTTGATTTCGTATGCCTTTTGAGCCTCAGCTATGGCCTTATCAAGCGTCCAGTCCTTATAAACAGAATCGCCCTTGTAAATAATCTTCTGATAAATCAGGTCGGCATAGTTGGAATGAGCCTCATCCTTGGCAGCCGATTTCTTAATGCCTTCTTCCATCAGTTTGGCAGCTGCATCATATTCGGCCTTATCCGTCAGATAAGCGGCTTTCTCCTTGTAACCGAAGGCTGAAGTAGGAAATTTGCTGATAAACTCATCGCTATATTTCGCATACTCATCAGCTGTAGTCTGGCCCTTCTTCAGAGTCATCATCGTCATCGCTTCGTTCTCTGTATCAGGAAGAGCTGTACGGATGGTGGTTTCGCGAAGTGCTGCATCAAGACTCGAAAGACCGGTTACCTTCAGCTGCTTGGCGTAGTTGGCGTCGATGGCCGTAACCTGACCATTGCTGTGCATCAGACCGATGACCTGACCGTTCTTGTTGGCAAACGGACAACCTACTGCATTTTCGGGAGCACTATTCGAGAAGATGTAATAGTTGTACGTAGTCTTGAACTTCTCTACGCTGCTGATGTCCTCCTGCTGGTAAGCCGGCTTCTTGATAGAATATGGAACCAGCCAGACCTTGTCGCCAGCAGCCGATTCCTTGGTTGCAATAGGGGCAGCAACTGTAGAGGCGTTGATGCGGAATTTAGCCACATCGTAGAGTTCGTCGGCTCCCATGATGGCCTCAACAGGAATCGATTTTCCGGAAGCGTCAACAACGCTAGCCTTTACAGCTCCGACAAATGGCTTGAAGGTGCTGATAGCCGTTCCCTTGTTGTCGATAAAAACACCTTGGGTAGAGGCGATAATGTCGCCTTTCTGATTGAAAGTAGTCAAGGTGAAAACGCTCTTAGCCAGTTTCTGGACCGAACCCGGCTGGGCATAGAGGGACGATGCTCCGAGCATCAGTCCCATCATGATCATATTTATTTTTTTCATAATCTTATTTGTGTTGCTTGTGTTTATTGAGCAACTCCTTAGCATTTGCCAGGGCAGCAGGCGTAATGTCGCTTCCGCTGAGCATCTGGGCGATTTCTTCTATGCGCTGCTGCTCGTTGAGTTCCTTCATGTGAGAAAGAGTTCCCTCTTCGGTTTCTTCTTTCAGAACCTTGTAATGATGGGTTCCCATGGAAGCAATCTGAGGCAGGTGGGTGATGGAAATAACCTGACGGTTCAGGTTGCCCATCTCTGTCATGATTTCCGCCATCTTTTCCGCAATCTTACCGCTTACTCCCGTGTCGATTTCATCAAAGATGATGGTTGGCAGTTTTACGGCGCCGCTGATCATGGCCTTCAGGGAAAGCATGACGCGGGCGATTTCTCCACCAGAAGCAACCTGACTCACCGGCTGGAGAAGCGTGCTCTTATTGGCGCTGAACAGGAAATTTACCTTGTCAACACCATCAGAACTGAGCGGCTTGGCGGAGAATGAAATTTCGAAGCGGACGTTTGGAATTCCCAGAGGAATGAGACGTTTCTTCATTTCTTCTTCTATCTTTCTAGCCGATTTTGTTCGGATGGCAGTCAGTTCACCAGCCAGCTTTTCAGCCTTGGCAAGCAGAAGGGCAACTTGCTTTTCCAGCTCTTCTATGTCTTCATCTCCATTATCAATGTGCTGTAGCTGTTCGTTGATTCGCTCGCGAGTGGCGATGAGTTCCTCTACATTTTCCACATGGAATTTCTGCTGGAGCGAGTAGAGGTGGTCAAGCCGGGAATTGATGGTTTCAAGCCGGTTCGGGTCGAACTCTATATTGTCAACGCTTCCGCTTATTTCCTGGGCAATATCCTTGAGTTCTATATAGCTGCTCTGCATTCGCTCAGCCACCTCTTTCACATCCGGATAAACCTCCTTGATGTTGTCAATCCGCTGGGCTGCATTCTTCAGTTTGTCGAGAATACTGCAGTCTTCGCCCGAGAGTGCATTATCTGCTTCATAGAGAGCAGTCTTGATGTCTTCAGAATGGCTCAGGGTTTCTGCTTCCTGTTCCAGTTGCTCAAGTTCGCCTTCCTGCAGGTTAGAGTCATCCAGTTCCTTAAACTGGAAGCGCATGAATTCCTCGTTCTCCCTGTTCTTTGCGATTTCCGCTTTCAGGTCTTCCAGCTGTTGCTTAGCCTTTTTATAGTTCTTGTATTCGGCAAGATAAGCCTTCTTCTGCTTTTCATCGTGGGCAATAATGTCGACCACGCTGAGCTGGAAGTCTTCCTTCTGCAGCAGGAGGTTCTGGTGCTGCGAATGAATATCGACGAGCTGTTCGCCCAGTTCTCTCATCTTGCTCAGGGGGACGGGCGTGTCGTTGATGAAGGCACGGCTCTTTCCGGCAGCAGTCAGTTCGCGGCGGATGATGGTGTCTTCTGCATCATAATCAATATCGTTAGCATCGAAGAAATCCTGCATTCCGTATTTTGACAGGTCGAAGTGGGCTTCAATCACGCATCGGTCTCTTCCTGCCTTGATGGCCTTGCTGTCTGCACGGTTGCCCAGGAGCAGTCCGATGGCTCCGAGAATGATGCTCTTTCCGGCACCCGTCTCGCCCGTGATGACTGAGAATCCTGGATAAAGAGGAATGTCCAACTCGTCAATCAACGTGAAATTCTTGATGTATAATTGCTTGAACATAATTTCTTATCTTATTGTTTTAAAGGAACTTAACCTACCTATGAAGAATCTTTGCTTTATCATCCGGGAAGTTGCCTCGAATCATTCTGCATGTAGCCTTATTCCTTGATTTTGTCCCAATATGAGTTTTGAGAAGGATTAATGGAGAAGAGCAGCTCATAAATGCTTTCTTTCTCTTTCTGAGTGCCATGTTTCTGATAGATGTTAGCAAGCTCGTCCTTCTTATAGTCGGTCCAGATTTGTGGCAGCAGACTGAGCGGTCTGTCTGTACGTGCCTTCTTCAGATCCTGGAGCAGGGTGTTGGTGATTTCAGTTCTGCCTCGTTCTACATTATTCGCCATTTCATCGAGCCCTTTTCTGTAATAGTTGTATTGCAGCATTCTGAAAGGTTCCATGGCTCCGTCGAGATAATCGGAAATAATGGCGAACCGGTTTCTGTTATCACTAAACGCTTTCCAGCCCGGAAAATCCAGATTCTGGGCGTTGTTGGTGAGGTTCATGCAACGTTGTAGAATGTCTTCCCCACCTTTAGGCGCAAAACTGTCAAGATCTAAACCGATGATGAGGTAAGCATAGTAGGCGAGCAGAGCCGTTAGCTGGTTGTCAATCCGCTCTTCGGTAAACTCCAGCTGGTCGAACTCGGCAAACTTGAACGTGAAGTTTTCATCCACATTATTATATAAGGTGGACGTATAGGCTGAATTGTAGACGGGACGGTTGGCCTGGATGAGCGCCTTGCAGGTAAAGATATTCTGGTCTTTATCATACTTGCTTACCGTGATATTGAAGTTGCACACGATGCGCTCGTTCTTCCTGAATTGAAGATTCGTCCATTGCCTGTCGTTCACAAACTGCTCAAGAGTTTGCTGCAGATTATCGAATACCCGGTTTTCCGTGCCCTGAATCTGGGCATGGTTGATGGTAATCTTAGCCTGTAACTCCTGAGCAGCTGATGTGATGGGGCTACAAGAGATGAGCCAGCTCGTTGATAATGTCACGAGCCACTTCAGTTTTCGGTTTCTTCTCATATTCTTTCTTACCCTCTTCAGAAATAATCGTTATCTGGTTGTCATCCGTACGGAATGTGGTTCCCGGATTGCGAGTAGAGTTAAGCACGATGAAATCGGCATTTTTCTTTTTGCGTTTTTTCTGTGCATTAGCCTCTTCATCGTTGGTTTCCAGGGCGAAAGCCACAATTCGCTGATGTTTTTGTTTCATCTTGCCAAGGGCTGCAGCAATATCGTGAGTAGGGACGAGGCGGAGTTCCAGATCATCTTTCTCGCGCTTGATTTTCCTGTCAGCAATCTCGCTTGGCTTGAAATCAGCAACAGCAGCACAGAGAATGGCTGCATCGGTAGAGGCAAAAGCTTTAGTGGCTGCCTGATACATTTCCTCGCAACTTTCTACATCGATGCGATGAATAGCTTCGGAACAGCTGAGCGAAACCGGACCTGCAACCAGCGTAACCTCAGCACCACGACGGCAGCACTCTTCAGCAAGGGCAAAGCCCATTTTGCCGGAAGAATAATTGCCGATGAAACGTACCGGGTCAATCTTTTCGTAAGTTGGTCCGGCTGTAATCATGATCTTCTTGCCTTTCAAATCGAGCTTATCGCTTTCTTTTTCCTTGCAGTTTTCTGATGCAGCTTCATCGGTCTTCGCATTCTGCTGAGCCTGTTCATCGAAGAATCTGTCAAGGCATTCTACGATAATATCAGGTTCTTCCATGCGTCCCTTTCCTTCCAGTCCGCTTGCCAGGAATCCCACTTCGGGTTCTATGATGTGATTTCCATAGCCCAGAAGTGTTTTCATGTTGGCTTGGGTAGAAGGATGCTTATACATGTCGAGGTCCATGGCTGGAGCGATGAAAACAGGCGCTTTCATCGACAGATAGGTTGTGATGAGCATGTTGTCAGCAATTCCGTGAGCCATCTTTCCCATGGTAGAGGCTGTGCAAGGAGCGATGAGCATGGCGTCGGCCCACAGACCTAAGTCTACGTGCGAATTCCAGGTTCCATCGCGCTGCGAGAAGAATTCGCTTACCACAGGCTTATGCGTAAGAGCCGAAAGGGTGATGGGAGTGATGAACTCCTTTCCTGCAGGCGTAATGACCACCTGCACTTCGGCTCCGCGCTTGATGAGACCTCGTATGATGAGGCAAGACTTGTAGGCTGCAATAGAGCCCGTAATACCCAATACGATTTTCTTTCCTTTTAACATGAATTTTTCTAACTGTTAAGAAATAAATCCGAGTTTCGCAAGAGGTTTGTTCTTCAACTGCTTGCGAAAGCCCGGTAACAATTATTTTCCCATTCTCTTGTTGAATTCACGAAGGCGGATGCGGGTCAGCACCTGCTTGGTATTGTTGGTGAAATCGCTTCCCAAGACCCATGTAAAGTAACCCGGGTCTTTGGTCAGAATCTCAGCCACATCCCATCCTTTGTATTTACCGAAGTTGAATACTTCGTGCTTCAAAGGATTTCCGTTCTCATCGTTTACTACGTTGCCCTGGGCGTCTTTTACTTCTTCCCAAACTATGCGTCCGGCGAAGTCTACATTATCCTTCTGCTTAGAGAAATCGGCTAGTTCATCCATGTTGTTGTTGAGCACGCGCTCAGGTTCATCCTGCACGCCTGGAGCATACTTGTCGAGCTCGCCCATGAGCACGCGGTAAGTAGCCTCTGTATCCTGATCTGCACGATGAGCTTCGAAATCTTCCTCCATCTTTCTGCCGCAATAGAACTTGTAGGCAGCAGCCAGGTTACGGCGTTCCATCTTCATGAAGATGGTCTGCGCATCGATGAGTCGGCACTTGTTGAAATCGAAGTCGATTCCAGCACGCAGGAATTCTTCTGCGAGCATCGGTACATCGAAGTAGTTAGAATTGTAGCCTGCGAAATCGCAACCTGTAAATTCCTTCTCTAATGTGGCAGCCAGCTGCTTGAAGGTTGGCGCATCTTTTACATCTTCGTTGCTGATGCCTGTAAGGGCAACTACTTCGGCTGGAATCTCCTTGCAAGGATTTACGTAGAGGTTCTTGCGGTCTTCAGTTCCATCAGGCATTACCTTGATGTAAGAAATCTGTATAATACGATCCTTGATCATGTCAAGACCCGTTGTCTCCAGGTCGAACACGATCAGAGGCTTAGTTAAATTGAGTTTCATTTTTGTAGAAATACTTTTCTTTTTGTTGTTTCAGAGAAAGCCCGTGCTCCTTTAGTCGTTAAGGAGCATAGGCATGATGAGCATCAGAATATCTTCGTTCTCAGGCTGTTCTGCTGGTACGATGATTCCGGCACGGCTTGGGTCTGCCAGCTGGATGATGATGTTGTCGCTGGTGAGATTGCTCAGGATTTCCATCAGACTGCTTCCCTTGAAGCCGATGCTAATAGGAGAGCCGTTGTATTCGCAAGACAACTGTTCCTTTGCAGATGTTGAGAAGTCAATATCCTCAGAAGAAACCTCGAAACGGCCTGACTCGATGTGGAAACGGATGAGCTGGCTGCTCTCGCTTGCAAATGGCAATACGCGGCGCAAAGCACTCTGCAAGCCTCTGCGGTCTACTGTAACCTCGTTAGGGTTGTTTGGAATGACAGAGTTGTAGTTTGGGTAGCGGCCATCAATCAGTCTGCATCTCATAACGCCGTCAGTAAACTGGATTTCTGCGCTTCGGTCATCAAACTTGATAATAGCGTCGTCGCCGTCCTTGCTCAGAATGTTCTTCAGCAGAGAAGCTGGCTTCTTAGGCAAGTTGAATGCTGAAGGAGATTCGCTCTTGATAGTGAAGTTCTTGCTGCGAACCAGCTTGTGACCATCGCTTGCTACGATAGCGAGAGCATCTGCTGTCAGGTCGAAGTAAATACCGTTCATGACAGGGCGCAACTCATCGTTGGCTGTAGCGAAGAGCGAGCGTGAAATGTTGTTGATCAGCATTTCTGTAGGCAAAGAAACGGTGGTGCAAGCATCGTTCATGCTCTGTGTGCGAGGATATTCCTCTGCGCTCTGACCTGTGAAGTTGTAAAGACCGTTCTGGTAAACAATCTTGATGGCAACGGCTTCTCCGGCAGCATCCACATCGAAGTGAAGAGGCTGCTCAGGCAGTTCCTTCAACGCATCGAGGATAACGCGGTTAGGCACACAAAACTCACCTTCTCCATCGTGGTCGGTAAGAGCGAGTGTACTCTTGATGACATTATCACTATCGCTAGCCGTGATGCTCATTTCACCGTTAGCAACTTGGAAAAGGAAACAATCGAGGATTGGCAACGAATTCTTGCTTCCAATCACTTTTGCGAGCATGTTGAGCTTGCTGCTCAATGCAGAACTTGATACTGTAAATCTCATGAGTATTTTATTTAAATTTTATTTTGTTTTCTGTTTCACCTTAATTTAATTAGGCAATATCACCTAATTGAGCACAAAAATACAAAAAATATCGCTGATAAGCAAAAATAATTGGAGAAAAGTTCTAGTTTTTGAACTATTTTTAGTAATTTCGCAGTCAGAAAGAAAAAAACACCCTTTAAACAAAGGAAAAACTTTAAATATTATCATATGGAATTACAAGGAAAGGTTATTGCCGTTTTGCCTGAAAGAAGCGGCGTCTCTCAGAGAGGAGAGTGGAAAGCTCAGTCGTTCGTAATTGAAACCCACGAGCAGTATCCAAAGAAATTGTGCTTTGATGTTTTCGGAGCAGACCGTCTGGCTCAGTTCAACATTCAGAGTGGAGAGGAACTCCTGGTTTCTTTCGATATTGATGCTCACGAGTATCAGGGCCGTTGGTACAACAGCGTCCGTGCCTGGAACATCCAGCGTGTTGACCCTAACGCCGTAGCTGGTGCTATGGGCGGAATGCAGCCAGGTGCATTTCCTCCAGTAGGTGCTCCTGTAGCTCCTGCTCAGCCAGCAGCTCCTGCTAATGGCGCAACTGCAGCATTCCCTCCAGTTCAGCCTGCAGCTCCTGCAGCAGAGGGTGGTAGCGCAGATGATCTTCCTTTCTAAAAACAGAAAAGTAAGATAAAAATAAGAGCACTTCGCCTGAGACTTTCTTCTGTCTCGGATGAAGTGCTCTTTTTTTATTCATAATCTTATATTTCTCTTTATCAACTGTATTCTATTCTCTGCGTCTCTTCTCAAAGAATTGTTTCGAAGCGGCGAAGAAGAGGAGAACGGAAGCTGCATTTTCTATAGCAACCATCCAGAATGTTCCGTTGTAACCGAAATGTTCTGCCACAACTCCGCCTAGCAGACAGCCGATTCCGAAGCCCAAATCCCAACCTGTAAGAATGCTGCTGTTTGCCGTTCCACGCTGGTCGTGACGAGCCATATTAATAAACATGTTGAGAAAGGCTGGGTAAAGATGACCGTTGCCCAAGCCGATAAGACAAGCCGAAAGATAATAGGCTACCGGGTGCTTGACGGCAACAAAGATGATGAAACCAACAAGCGAAAGCAGTATTCCTTCGGCCGCATTCTGGGTAAGTTTTCCCTGGCTCAAGGCTTTTCTTCCCTGCAATCTTGACAGGAACAGGCCCATGGAAAGAAGGGCGAAAAAAGTGCCCGTTCCGCCCGTAATTCCGAGTTCCTCCTTGCTGTAGATTGCGAGATAATTACTCAGAACGCCCCAGCAGAAACCGAACATGGCGATGTTGATGGCAAGGAGCCAGGCACGCGTCAGGAAGAAGCGGTCGAGAGAAAGCTTCTCCTTGTTCTTAACGATTTCCTTTTCGGGGAGGCGGATGGTTCCTGCAATCACAACTGAGGCAATCGCCACGATGAAAGCTATCCAGAAGAGAATCATATAACTGTCTACCGCATTATGGAGATAGATTCCGATAGATGGAGCAATTGCCATGGCAAAATTGTTGCTCAGTCCGTAGAGTCCGATTCCTTCATTTCTCCTACTTGCCGGAAGAACGTCGATGGCGCAGGTGCTGTTGGCAACTGTTACGGCTCCGAACGGACCTCCGTGCAAGGTTCTGCAGATGGCAAACATCAGGATGGTGCTGGCTGCAATATAGCCGGCAAAGAAGATGGCGAAGGCCGTGAGACAGACCATCAGAACCTTCTTGCGCGAAAAGCTGTCAACCACATATCCGCTGAACGGACGAATAATGAGGGCGGCAACCGTATAGCCGCTCAGCACAATTCCAATCACATCTTTCGTGGCTCCAAAATTTTCGCTCAGATAGAGAGGGAGCAAAGGTGTGAGCAGATAGAAGGCGAAATACAACAGAAAGTTGGTAGTCATCACCTTGATGTAGTTTGCATTCCAAAGTTTCTCTTTCATCATTTTTTAGAGTTTATCCTTACTTTTAGAGTTTGTCCGCCAGCCAGGCGTCGATGAGTTTTCGGGCGATGGAAAGTTTCTCTGGGAGAATAGGGAGATTCTCTTTCGTGAACCATTTACCACGAGAGAGTTCTTCTTTCTGAAGATGAATTTCTCCATCTACATATTCTGCCGAGAAGCCAATCATCAGACCGCTCGGATAAGGCCAAGGCTGGGAACCGAAATATTTCAAGTTCTTGATAGTCAGACCGGTTTCTTCCTTTACTTCACGATGAACCGCCTCTTCCAGATTCTCGCCAGTCTCTACGAAACCAGCCACGAGACTGTCGAAATTTCCCTTGAAATTGCGAGCGTGTACCAGCAAGACCTGATCATCTTTCTTAATCAGAACGATGATGGCTGTGGCAAGTGAAGGCCAGACCTGTTTGCCGCATTCTGTACATTTCTTACTGATGTCGGTTGCCATTTTCATCGGAGCTCCGCAAACGCCGCAGAATTGGGTATTCATGTCCCAATAGTTGAGTTCCTGACACTTTCCTGCTTTCTGGTAAAGGGCAGGAGAGATTTTGTAGAAACTAGGGCGCAAGCCGCACATTTCGTACTTCGGATTGCCGGTAACGGGCTCAGGAATGGTGAAGGTCTTCACCTCTGTTCCGTCTTCCATCGGGGTAATATTGAGAATGTGAGTCCAAGGCTTTGTTGGGATTGGACTCTCTTCTGAACAAGGAATCGTATAGGTTCCGTCTTCTTTCTTTTCGAGCAAGAGATCAGTCTTGCAAAATATAAACCAATACTTCATTCTTTATTTTGAACTTATTTGCTTTTTTACTTTGATTTTTATAATATGCTTTTCCAGAAGCGTTTCGAGGAGCTATTCCTTCTTACCGAACAGCAATTCGAAATCGCGCTGGGCAGCTGGTTTGGTCCATGCTTCCGGCACAAACTTCCAGTTGTTGTTTGGTTTTGCATCAACCGTTCCCATCTTTTCAATTTCTTCCATCAGATAGTAGCGCTGGTCGCGCTTGCTGCGATAGATGATTCGGCTTTCAAGACTGTCTTTCGGGATTCCGGCACCCTTGGTTAGGAGTTCGCCGCCGCCATTTCCACGATAGCTGTTAACGGCTACCTTGTACCATTTCTTCTCATCGAAAGGTTCGCCGTTGCTCATGCGCAGAATCTTCACCTTCTCGCCGTCTGGCTTGGTTACGTCAACTTCGTAATCGATTCCCGCAGCACTATCAAAGTTGAACGAGAGATTCTTGAAACCGAGGCGTTGCTGGTCGCCAACGGTCTTCTCATCGAGCAGCAGGAGATGGTCGTCCGGGCTCTTCATGGTGTTCACCCAAAGGTCGTAACTCATTTCCAGATGCTTTCTGATTTCTTCGCCCGTCATGCGCATTACGTAGAGCTGGTTCTCATATTTATAGAGATTGAACATGTCGCTCACGTAGATTGGGCCGGCTTTCAGAACCGCGTTGAACTGAAGGGGAGCGTTGAACGAAATGTCGGCTTTTGTTATCTGCAACTGGAGGTTGAGGATGAAATCGTTGAAAGCAGAACTGCCGAAGAACTGGTCGCGGCTGTAGATGGTAGTCTTGAAGTTGCCAATCTGCTTGCCCACATATTTCTTTACTTCCGCAATCTGAGGTTCGAAAGTCTTCATGAAATCCTCGTCGATAGGACAATCTGTCACATCCACAATCTTGCCTGTCACCTTTTTGTCAGTTACCACCAGCTGCTTCTTTCCGTTCACCTTTTTCTTGTTGAGGGTGAGGGTTATTTCAGCATCAGCCACGCTAATGGCGTTGTTGGCAGGATCCAGGCAAACCACCTGCTTTCCATCAGTATTGGTTACGGTTTCGTTGTCGCGCGTATGGTCGTGGCCGAAGAGAACGAGGTCGAAGCCCGGCACTTCTTTTGCCACCTTGATAGAGGCGTCTTCATCATATTCGGCAGTCTGGATGCCTCCGTCTTTTCCGCTGTGGAAGAGGCCGATGATAACATCCGGTTTTTCATTCTCCTGGAGATACTTCACCCATTTGCGGGCGTTTGTTACCATATTTTCAAATTTCAGTCCGCCCCAGAGATTCTCCGTGAGCCAGTTTGGAATAGCAGGAGTAAGCATTCCCAAGACAGCCACCTTCACGCCCTCGCGGTTCAGGATGAGATAAGGCTTAACGTATGGCTCGCCTGTAGAAGTGCTGATAATGTTGGAACCCAAGACTGGGCAATTGAGTTCTTTTATCCATTTGTCGTAAACTGGATGACCCGTTTCAACATCATGATTGCCAAACACTTGCGCATTATACTTCATGTAGTTTACCACATCGGCAGCCACGTTTCTAGCCTCTGTGTTTACATAATTATAATAATAGCAGGTAGGCTGTCCCTGTAGAATATCGCCATTCTCCAAGAGGATGAGGTTATCCTTGTAGTCTTTTCGCAAATTATTGACGTAGGAAGAAACGCGCGCCAAGGTTCCTGCTTTTGGCTTACGGTTGATGAAATCGTAAGGGAAGAAAGAGCCGTGCACATCGCTTGTCTCTATCACTCTCAGTTTTACGGTACGTTGTTGTGCCATCGCTTGTGAATTGAAAGTTAGCGCCAGAAGAAGCGCAGCAAATAATTGTTTCATATAAATTAATGTATTACTTTTGAGTAATGAAAGCCCATCAGTTGAGCTCTGTTTCTTATTTTCTCTGCAAAAGTACAAAAAAGAACTTAAATAGGCATACTTTTTGTTGGATATTTTTTAAAAACTAAAAAATAGGAGGTTTTATAATATGGCATTTGTTGATTATTACAAGATTCTCGGCGTAGACAAGAACATTCCGCAGAAGGATGTGAGAGCTGCGTATCGTAAACGTGCAAAACAGTTTCACCCAGATTTGCACCCTAACGACCCGAAGGCGAAGGCTAAGTTCCAGGCGCTGAACGAGGCGTATGAGGTGATTTCTGACCCAGATAAGCGTGCTAAATACGACCAGTATGGCGAACAATGGAAGAATGCTGATGCATTCGGCGGTTTCGGCGGAGCTGGTGGTGCAGGCGGTTCCGGAAGCTATGGTGGAGCAGGTGGAAATCCATTCGAGGGTTTCGACTTCAGCCAGTTTGGCGGAGGCGGAGGTTTCTCCAGCTTCTTCGAAAATCTCTTCGGAGGTCGTGGCAGAAGCCAGCAGTCTGCTAAAGGATTCGGTTCCGGCAATTTTGGCGGTTTTAATGGTGCTGGCTACGGAGCTGGTGCTGATTTCGGTACTGGTGGTTGTGGCGGCGGTTGCGGACAGAATGGTCGTGCCAATAACGGCGAAATGAACATGAATGTGAATATCGACCTTTATACGGCTCTGCTGGGCGGCGAAGGAATCATTAAATTGAGTAATGGTTCTAAAATCAAACTGAAGATTAAGCCGGAAACGCAGAATGGCACGAAGGTTCGTGTTCGCGGAAAAGGATACGACCGAGGTGACGGAACCTTTGGCGACCTGATGATTACTTACAACGTGAAGTTGCCAACCGGGTTGAATGATAAGCAGAAAGATTTGCTCCGTCAGATGAAGGATGCAAAGTAATTTCTAAAAGAAGGGAACGGGTTCTCGGACATGAGAACCTTCCCGAAACATGAAGGTAAAAAGAAACGCCCTGCAAGAAGGGAACATTCAGAAATGAAGTTCCTGATCTTGCAGGGCGTTTTTTATTCTATTCTGCGGCATTAATCTTCGACATGTTGAACGCAGAAACCTTGCCGTCTGGCGAAACGGTTGCGTTGATTTTGAAATGGTTGGTTTTCTTAGTACCGTCGGTAAGCTGAACTTCCTCACGTGCTGAGAACTGAACCTGATATTCATAATCTTCGTCACCCACCTCGCGCTTCTTTATCTTATAATCGTTGGTGAGGAACCAGTTCAGGTTGGTCACATCTTCCTTATAAAGCTTATTCATAAAGGTAACAACATCTGCCTTGGTAGCAGAATTCTTACCCAGAAGCGAAGAGAGAATGTCCTCGCATGAAGCCTGCAAACCATCAGCATCGCGGGTATTGATGCTTTGGAAGAAATGACGGAACAGACTGCTTACCATATCTTTCTCTTCAGGCTGCAAATCTCTGCTCTTGGCTTTCTTCATCGCATTCTCAGCCTCTTCGATATGCGAACCGTCAGCATGAGCGGCGAGATAAGCCTGGTAAGCTTCTACATTATCAGCATTCTTTGCCACATTCCAGTCGATGGAATCTATCTTGTTCAAAACCTCCTGCTTGTGTGGACTGTTTGGGTATTTGTCGAGATAAGCCTGTAGGGCCTCTTTCGAACCGCTTACTACGGCGTTGGTCCAGTCCTGATCGGTCTGTTTCAGAAGTTCGAGGTGAGCCATGATGGAATCACGATGCGCCTCGTCAGCATCTTTGTAAGTATCTAGGTAACTCTGCAGAACCATCGGGTCGCTACTCTGCATCGCATACTCGTAAGCTTCCAGCTCCTTATTCTTATTGGCATTATCATATAAATATAAGAAAATGCCACAAACGAGGAAGGCGAAAATCAGAGAGATGATGATGACGCCACGGTTGCTTTTTTTCTTTTCCTGGGTTCCCTCGCCGTTACCGCCGTTCTGAGAATTAGATTGCTGTGGGCGAACCGGAGGAACGGGTGGAGTAGGAGGTGTTGCTGTTCTGACAGGTGTCTGAGGACGAGCCTGCTGCCTGAGAGCCTCCTGGCGGCGAATTTCTTCTTGTCTGATAGCATTCTGTCTGGCTGCGTTTTCAGCTTCTTGCTGCTGAGTCATAGAAGCCTGGCTGGCAGGAGTCTGCTGGCTCATTCCTGTCGGAGGCGTCATTCTTGTGAGCGAAGGATTCAGCTCATGGCAGTTAGGACACATTTCCAGGTTGCTGAAATAAATCTCGCCACAATTTGGGCATTTGGTAATTTTGCCTGCTATTTCTACTCCGCAACTAGGGCAGGTAGGTGCTTTATCGCTAATTTGGCGTCCGCATTCCGGACATTTTATAATTGCCATAATTCTATTTTGTGTTTATTAATTTACTTATATAATTCATGCTTCTCTACTTCCAGACCTTATCCACTCTTTACCTTGAAGCTAATCATAAAGTTCCAAGTTCAGGGTTCCAAGTACTATCGATGTCTGAATCTGATTTCTCTGAGCTTGTGGCGCCCCATGAAACGGCTTTTGTCAACATAGCCGTTTATTCCGTTGAGTTTGCCCTTACCCGTATATTGCCACATTTCGAAATCTCTACCATCGCGCAATACAGGGATGCGCTTCGTATACTGGGCAATCATCAGCTTGTAGCTGTCTAGCTTGCCCAGAAGATAGTTGTCATAGAAATTGGCTCCCGTATAGATGAGGGGTTTCTGCTTATATGCTTTCTCTACGAGATGCAGAAACTTAAAGAGCGAATCGCAGAATTCTTCTGTATTCATGCCGCTTTTCGTCTCCACATCAATCATAGGCAAGAGGTCCTGATCTCCCGGACGGCATTGGGCCTTGAAATTTTCCAACTGCGTCTGCTGTGGGATGCGGGGTCTGTAGAAATGATAAGAACCTACTTTCATTCCGTAGCGATGAGCCAGGTCGATATTCTTCTTGTATTTGCTGTCGATGTTGGTTCCGCCCTCGGTAGCTTTCAGATAAACGTAAGCCATCTTAGAGTTGTCGCCCACGGTTTCCCAGAACACGTTGCCCTGATAATGACTCAAGTCGATGCCGTGAACGTGCCGACAAGTGTCTTCGCATTGCACCTGGGCATGGGCTCCCAAGGCAATAATGGATGCTATAATAGAGATAAATAACTTTTTCATAGATGCAAAGATACGAAAATCAGATGAAAATCGTACTACTAAGAGATTAATTTTATAGATATTTTACTCTTCGTCCTGATGAATCCCAGGTTAACCCCTTCAATCCTTACTGAAATTTATTCTTCAATCTCAGATAATGAACGGAAGAAATTGTTCATGAAATTGCTCATGGTTTCTATCGGAGCGTATTGCAGATAGCGCATGCTGCGGCGCAGATTCTTGCGCATGGTTCCCCCCGTGGTGCGTACAAAGCCGCTGCTGGTCTGCTCAAACTGAATGGCCTGCTGGTCCATGATATTATAGTAGAGCGAACGGAGCGTCAGCTTGTAGGCGCCTCTTTCTATGTGATGAACGAATGGGATTTCGTCCTGTTCAAAATCGAAGAAGGTGATGAGCACGCTTCCTTCCAGCTGGGCGATGCGCTGGATGCGGAGCTTGGCAAGCCACTTCTCCAGTTTCACGAAATCTACCTTGTCGCCTCGGGTTCTCAGGTAGTCTCCCAACTGGATGATTCCTCTGAGATTGATTCCGTTAGCCAGCATTCCATTTACGTTTGCCACGATGATGCGCAGCAGATAAATAGTCTCGATAGAGGTATCGATGGCGTGGCGTTCATCTTCCTGAATCTTGCTGAGCCGTCGGTTCAGAAAACCGTTGTTCATCTTCACCTCTCCGGCAGGAACATCATTCACGTTCTTGAGCATCTGAGCTATCTTTTTCTTCTTAAAGGTAGTCATCGGTTCCATTTCTTCCTTGATGCCGAAGTTGTCGGCACGGAGCTTAGTAAAAAGGTTGCGCTGAAGAAAATTCATATGCCTTGTTCTTATTAATAGTCAATAATAAAGTTTTGTTCTTCCTGTCAAGAAATCTCTAACGCAGAAGGAGACCCTCCTCTGATTTTTAGAAGTCTTCCTAACTGTATCTCTTAGGATAGCGCAAGAGGATGGCCAGCAGGGCTGCCACACCTATCGCCAGCGGATAGTAGAGATAAGGAAGAATGTCCATCGGACTGAGATTGGCCAGGCCGGCTGCCAGGAGCATCTGCACGCCATAAGGAATCAATCCCTGAACCATGCACGAGAAGGTGTCGAGAATGCTGGCTGCCTTGCGGTTGTCTACGCCAAACCGGTCGCCTATCTTTTTCGAAATATTTCCTACTGTCAGAATCGCTACCGTATTATTTGCCGTACAGATGTTTACCATCGAAACGAGGGCGGCGATAGAAAGTTCGGCTCCACGCTTGCTGTTTACGTGGGCTGTAATCTTGTTGATGATGAAATCGATTCCGCCGTTTTCGCGGATGATTTCGAGCATACCACCTGCCATCATGGCGATAATAATGAGTTCGCCCATGCCGATAATGCCGTTGCCCATGGCTGAGAACCAGCCAAAGAGGTCGTAGCTTCCGGAGGCACCCAGAAGATGACTACCTATGCCGATGGCGCCACAGAGTAGGGTGCCCAGAGTGAGAACAGCCATTACATTCATGCCGGCAATAGCGGTAACGAGGACGGTGAGGTAAGGCAATACTTTCATGTATTCTACCTCGTTGATGTGGGTTGGGGCCTGAAGACCGACTCCCATGACAGAATAGGCGATGAGCACGAGTACGGCGGCCGGAACCACAATCATGGAGTTGACCTTGAACTTATCGCTCATCTTGCAGTTCTGCGTCTGCGTAGCAACAACCGTCGTATCGGAGATGAACGAGAGGTTGTCGCCGAAATAAGCGCCACCTACGATGATGGCGGTCATCATGCCTACATTAGCATCCATCGAGTGGGCCAGTCCGGCGGCTATCGGAACCAGAGCCACTACGGTTCCCACACTTGTTCCGATAGATACGGAGATAAAGCAGGTAGCCAGGAAGAGTCCTGGCAGAATCATGCTGGCTGGCAGGATGCTGAGCGCCAGGTTGACGGTTGCATCAACGGCTCCCATCGCCTTGGCTGATGCGGCAAACGAGCCAGCCAGCACGTAAATCCAGAGCATGAGCATCAGGTTGTTGGCGCCGGCACCCTTGCTGTATGTGTCCACTCGTTTCCTGACAGGCATTCCGCCGGAAATAGCCACGGCATAAATGCTCGAAATCATGAACGCTACTGTGAGCGAGAGGCTGGTGTCCAGATGACTGCTGTCTACCGAATATACGGTAAAAGCCACGATGAGGACAATCAGCAAAAATAATGGCGACAACGCCAGCAAACCTTTTTTATTACTCATACTTCTTTTTTCTTCTTAATTAAAGAGTTACTCCATTCTTGAAGATGGAGATTTCACGATAGCCATTATACTCGTTGCGAGCCTCCTCGCCACTTGCTACGGCTATAATCTTATCAATAAACTTGCTTACCAAGTCTTTCATTTCTACACCTTCTACCAGAGCGCCGGCGTTGAAGTCAATCCAGTTTGGCTTGTTCTTTGCCAGATTGCTGTTGGTAGAAATCTTCATCGTTGGCACAAAGGTTCCGAATGGGGTTCCGCGACCTGTGGTGAAGAGAACGAGCTGGCAACCTGCTGAAGCCAGAGCTGTGGCTGCTACAAGGTCGTTACCCGGAGCTGAAAGCAGGTTCAAACCGGTTGTCTCCAGACGGTCGCCATACTGGAGCACGCCGCTTACCGGAGCACGGCCGCACTTCTGGGTGCAACCCAAAGCCTTATCTTCGAGGGTTGAGATACCACCTGCCTTGTTACCTGGAGAAGGGTTCTCGCCAACTGGTTCACCATGGCTCAGGAAGTACTCCTTGAAGTCGTTAATCAGGTGAACGGTCTTGTCGAAGAGTTCCTTATTTTCGCAACGGTTCATCAGAATGGTTTCTGCGCCAAACATTTCCGGTACCTCTGTCAGGATGCTTGTACCGCCCTGAGCTACGAGCCAGTCGCTAAATTCACCTACCAATGGGTTGGCTGTAATTCCGCTGAAGCCGTCAGAACCGCCACACTTCAAACCTACGCGCAGTTTGCTTACCGGAACTTCCTCGCGCTTGTCTTCCTTAGCCAGGACATAGAGGTTGCGCAGAATCTTCATGCCTTCCTCGAGCTCATCTCCTTCAACCTTCTGTGTTACAAGAAGTTTGATGCGGTCGTGATCATAGTCGCCGAGCATCTTCATGAAATCATCTGGCTGGTTGTTCTCGCAGCCGAGCGAGAGAACGAGCACGGCACCTGCGTTTGGATGCAGACAGATATCGCGAAGCACCTTGCGGGTATTCTCATGGTCACCCGAGAGCTGTGAGCAACCGAAGTTGTGGTGCCATGCGTGGATGGCGTCGATGCCTTCGCAGCCTGTTTCTTTCTTGAGGAGTTCTACCAGTTTCTCAGCCACGCCGTTAACGCAGCCCACGGTAGGAACTACCCATACTTCGTTTCTTACGCCTACTTCGCCATTCTTGCGAACGTAGCCCATGAAGGTGCGGTTTTCCTTAGCGATGTTCAGCTGCTCGTTAACCGGGTTGTAGGTATATTCGAGCGTACCGGCAAGATTGGTCTTGAGGTTGTTCTCGTTTACCCATTCGCCCGCCTTGAGACCGGTCTTTGCATGACCGATAGGGTAGCCATACTTCAGGATGTCTGTACCCTCGGCTGCATCGTCGATGAGCACCTTGTGTCCTGCAGGAGTATCCTGCAATAATGTGATAGTCTTGCCATCTACTTCAATCGTTTCACCCTTCTTCATAGGGCGCAAGCAAACCACTACCGAGTCGGCAGGGTTAATCTTGATAAAACTTGATTGTTCCATACGTAGTCTGTTTTTTATTTATTGTTTATAATTTATAATGTTCCTGTAAGAATATTCTTCCATGCGGAAACCCTGTTCTGCCCGATAGCCTTAGAGCTGGGTTCTGCGATAGAAATCTACATTTTCCTTCATCAGCAGCTCGATAGGCATATAGTTTACCGGCGTAACTTTCTTCTTCAGTACGATGGCCTGGAAGAGCGTGTCTACGCAGGAGTAACCCTGCATGTAGGCGTGCTGGGCGATGAGGAAGGAAATGCTTCCTTCGCGCAGACAGCGGGCGTTTTTCTCCACCATATCATAGCCCATGATCTGAACGTCGCGGCGGTTGGTCTTCAGCAGGAAGTCGCCCACGATGTGCGCCTTCGAAGTCATGGTGATGCAATGGTGGATGTTCGGATGCACGGCAAAGAACTTCTCCAGCATTTTGACGAATTCAGCACGTGTGCCGCTCAACGGCAGGTCGAGCAAGGTAATCTTCACGTTAGGGAAGTGGTCGTGCATGTAATGGCGGAATCCTACCTCTCGGTTGTCCTGCTGCTTGCTGACCACTCTTCCGTCTTTGGTCTGCCTCATGAGCAGGATTTCATCTTCCTTTGCTGCAAGCATCATCAGCATCTTGGCTGCGAAGAAACCGGAACAGAACGAATCCTGACCGAAGAAAGAGAGCGGACGGAGATCGGGCATGTAGGAGTCGAGCAGGATGAACGGGATGCTTTTGTGATGCAACGCCTCGGTAAACTCGCGGGTTACGTCTAGCGATGAAGGCACCACGATGACTCCTTCCGGACTGGCCTCAAGAATCTTGTTGCCTTCTTCGCGGAACGATTCCTCGCTGGAACGCTCATAGAAACGAATCTCTACATCGATATGGAAGTCACGTCGGGTATCTTCACATTTTTTTGCGCCTTCCTCTATTTCCTCCCAGTAAGCCTCCGATTCATGTTTCGGAATCAGCAGGTAGAAGGTATAGGATTTGTTGTAAGCCAGAGCGCTGGCGTACACATTAGGCTGATAATTCATTTCCTTGAGGGCTTTCTCGACCTTGTCGCGTGCAGGTTTCGACACGTTTGGACGGTCGTGCAGAACTCGGTCTACGGTTCCAACGGATACGCCAGCTCTCTCGGCAATATCCTTGATTCTGATTTTTTCGGCCATTGTTTTTTAGCATTACGGGTCTGGTTGCTTCGCGTGTACTTATTATATAAGGAGCCTCTCCTGGGGGCTACGATAGATAAAACGTCGCAGGTACTTCCTAGCTGTGCACAGACCACAATTAGTATTAAGCAATTCTGTTGTGTGCGACCACAAGTACGAATTTTGCCGCAAATATACAACAATTTTTTGAATTGTGCGAAGACACAGCAACTTTTTTGCACGGAAAACAAAAAAAAAATGCGATTTTATTTCGTTATTCGAGAAATTATGGTTATTTTTGCCCTCGAAATTGAACGACAACTGATAATTGTACTTCATTTCTCTACTGAAAAGTGGAATTTAATTTGTTACTCATAACAAACAAAATAAAAACAAAAAAATTAAAACTATCAAACATGGCAAAAATTGTAACATTAGGTGAGATCATGCTTCGTTTATCACCAGAAGGCAATAATCGTTTCATTCAGAGTGAATCACTTCGCATCATCCCTGGTGGTGGTGAGGCTAACGTAGCTGTAAGCTTGGCTAACTATGGTCATGATGCTTACTTCGTATCTAAGCTCCCTAAGCACGAGATCGGTCAGATTGCTGTCAACGGTCTCCGTCGTTACGGCGTTAACACAGAGTTCATCGCTCGTGGTGGCGACCGCGTAGGTCTCTACTATGCCGAGACTGGTGCTTCTATGCGCCCATCCAAGGTAATCTACGACCGTGCACACAGCGCAATTGCTGAGGCTGACCCATCTGATTTCGATTTCGACAAGATTATGGAGGGTGCCCAATGGTTCCATTGGAGCGGTATTACTCCAGCTATTAGCGACAAGGCTGCTGAACTTACCAAGTTGGCTTGTGAGGCTGCTAAGCGTCACGGCGTAACTGTTTCTGTTGACCTCAACTTCCGCAAGAAGCTCTGGACTTCTGAGAAGGCTATCTCTGTTATGCGTCCTCTGATGAAGTATGTTGATGTTTGCATCGGTAATGAGGAAGATGCTCAGCTCTGCCTGGGCTTCAAGCCAGATGCTGACGTAGAGGGCGGTAAGACTGATGCTGAGGGTTATTACGGAATCTTCAAGGGCATGATGAAGGAGTTCGGATTCAAGTATGTTGTTTCTACTCTCCGCGAATCTCTCTCTGCTACACACAACGGCTGGAAGGCTCTTATCTATGATGGTAAGGAGTTCTATCAGAGCAAGCACTATGACATCAACCCTATCATCGACCGCGTTGGTGGTGGCGACTCTTTCTCTGGTGGTCTGATCCACGGTCTTCTTACTAAGGAGACTCAGGGCGAGGTTCTTGAGTTTGCGGTAGCTGCTTCTGCTTTGAAGCATACTATCCCTGGCGACTTCAACCTGGTATCTGCTGACGAGGTAGAGAGCCTGGCTGGCGGTAACGCTAATGGTCGCGTTCAGAGATAATAGATTTAGTTTAGAGTTAAAAGTTAATAGTTTATAGCCGTCATGCTTATGGAGTAGCCCCTATAAACTATTAATTACTGAACTTTCGCATGTGGTTCAAGTACGG
>ULPC01049771.1_pt1 | contig 35734 bp, 20 predicted proteins | sample 1953181 | NCBI WGS metagenome assembly ULPC01 (sample SAMEA4835620, study PRJEB28245) | human gut metagenome | biome: gut microbiome; material: fecal sample | place: Denmark | collected 2008
GCCTCGACCATATTTAGAGACTTTTACAGTCTCTTTTTTTATTATTAATTTTCTACAATATTGTACTCACCATCCCTAAAAACAACTCTATCATTTTCATCAACTCTATCATACAATTCCGCAGGAAATTCAACCTCTTCAATACCATCACTGCCACCATTAACACTATTCAAATCATATAACCACACACGGCCAGAAGACTTTTCGCCAACTTCGTAAATATGACCTTCGATTCTATTATTAGATAAAAACTCATTTTGTTCAATAATCTTATCTTTAATCATAGAAACTATCTCATTTCCAAGCATTTCAGTTGCTTCATTATCTAAAATAAAACTTCCAGATTTATAAGACAAAATACTTCCAAGTTCAGAACCGTTAGGTAAATCATCAATAGATTTTGTAACAATATCATTAGTTCTACAATTATATAAATTATAAGAGTTTTTATTATTAGAATTAATAGAATAAATGTAAAAAATATCATCAGCATCATTAATATTTTTAGCATAATTTTGTAAAATATTATTTCTTTCAACTAACATTTCATCTCTAAATTTTGTAGTTATTTTAGTATCAAAAATAGTTAAATCATCATTTGATAAATCAATCCAACTATTTGAACTAAAATTATTATTAGATAAATTTTTTTCTAAATAATTTGATAATTCTTTCATAAAATTTTGCACGAATTTATTCTCCTTTAAATTATTAAATAAATCATTTACTAAATCTAAATTCAATATGCAATCACTCCTTTGTTTTTAAATTTTTGTGTAGGGAACCTACTATTGAAAAATAGTAGTAAGAATAAAACTAGAAGTGATTATATATCATTTTACATAAAATTACAATGATTTTTATAAATTTTATTTAGCAGAAATTTGACTTTCACCAGTTGCATAATCTATAACTATTCCGAGTTGAACGTTATAGCAGTAAATATTAAAACATACACCTTGTCCATTATCTTCAACAGACCAAGCTTCCATTTGAACACCGCTAGCTACAAGGTTATTTCCTTTGAAGATTGGAGTTACTCTATAAAGAACATGATTGTTTTTATTTGATTTTATATAATCTGCAACTTTGTTTTCGAAAGGTAACATTCCTTCAACATTTAAATAACGTGTTCCAGTAATTAAATTTTGTTTATTGGCATCTTCATCTGATAATTGATAACCAATCAAATGACATCTATTATATAAATATTCTCCGTTATATTTTTTTTGTTTCCAACCAGAGGGTTTTACAGAACTTATATCTCCACGTTTATCTCCTGCGGGTGGCATTATATCTGTACAAACATTTGCAAAAGCAACTCCACATCTACCAAGAACATCTAATTCACTATAATTTTCAAAACTTTTAGTGGTATAGTCTTTTTCTTCAAAGTATGGAATATTATTATTTATTTCAACATAAGGACTTGAAGAATATTCTGGAATTGAAGATAAGTCAAAAGTTACATTTTGATTTTGTGAGATATTTTCATTTACATTATTAGTATTTTCTGTATTTTGCATTATGAAGCCATAAATTAAAATACAGACTAAACATATTATTGATGATATAAATTTTAAATATTTTGTTTTATTATTTCTTTTTCTTTTGCTCATAATTTTACCTCTTTTAAAATGTTTATAGTAAAAAGAACTAGATTATCACGAATGAAGAAATCTAGTTCATAAATAAAAAATATATAAATATATGAATTTATAAGCAAATTGTAGCAAAAACAGTAAAATAAGTCAACAAAAAATGCTAAAAAAGTTAAAATTCTGTTATAAATTGTACTTTTCTAAATCTTTAATAGCCGGGTCATAAAGATTTTTTCCCATATAGTCGAATCGAGAACCATGGCAAGGGCAGTCCCAAGTCTTATCAGCATCGTTCCAAGATAGTAAACATCCTAAATGAGAACATACTGGTTTTACAGCAAAAATATTGCCTGAAGTATCTTTGTAAATACCTACTTTTTGATTATTTACTTCAATTATTCCACCAGAATTATTAGATATATTATCAAAAGTAAGTTTAGGAGTTTTAAAATTATTTAAAACTAAAGAATTTACGGATTCGGTTAAAATATTTTTAAATTCAACTCTATTTTTTATTGGTTGCATACGAGTTGAATTAAATAAATAAGCATATTTATTTTCTTTTCCTAGAATATTATCAGTAATTATATTTGCCGCAACATTAGAAGTAGTCATACCCCATTTTTTAAAACCAGTTCCAATATAAATATTTTCCATTGCATTAGAAAATGGACCAATATATGGAACTTTATCTAAGGTAATGCAATCTCTAGTATCCCATCTAAATAAAATTTCACAATTAGGGTAGAGTTGTTTAGCATACTTTTCTAATGCTCCATAAGTTTCGTTATAATTTACGGCTGTTCCGGTTTTATGTTCTGAGCCACCTATAAGTAAAATATCTCTTCCATTATATTTTGCAGTTCTAAAAGAATAGATAGGGGAGGAAGAACTAATATACATTCCATTAAACAATGTTTTTTTAGTATCAATTCCAATAATATAAGAACTTGATTGATACATTTTGGTAAAATACATTCCTGGAAAATTTAAAAAAGGAAAATGAGATGCTAATACAACAAATTTTGATTTAACATTACCTTCTAAAGTTGAAGTTATATAAGATGTACCAGTATTTTTTACATTGATAACAGTAGAATGCGTGAATATTTTACCACCGTTATTTAAAATTGCTTTACACAAGCCATTTAAATAAGAAATTACATTAAATTGTGCTTGATTTTTATATTGAATAGCTCCAGCAATTTCAAAAGGTAGACCAGTTTTTGTAGCAAAATTAGCAGGAAAACCAAGATAATTAACAGTTTCAACTTCTGCTTTTATTTGATTTACTTCTGATTTGTTAGTTGTATATATAAAATTAGATTTATATTCAAAATCACATTTAATATTTTCTGTATCTATAATATTTTTTATATTTGAAATTGCTTCTTCATTTGCAAATAAATAATCATGAGCAAAAGTTTCATTAAAATTATTAACCAAGTAATTATAAAAAAGTCCGTGAGCAGAAGTGATTTTTCCAGTAGTATGTCCAGTTGTTTTTTCTCCTATTGAGTCTTTTTCTAAAACTATAACTTTTAAACCAGCTTTTGAAAGATAATAAGCACAGGAAAGGCCGAATATTCCAGCTCCAATTATACATACATCAGCATTCAAACTAGTATTTAAAGTTTCAAAATTTTTTGAATTAGCAGTTGATAACCATAAAGAATTCATAAAAAACCTCCAAAAATAATTAGTAATTTTATTATTTACAAAAAAATATAATAAATACTAAAAAAACTGGAAAAATAAAAAGTAAAGTGATATACTAAAAAAAATTAAACTAAGGAGGATAAAATGGAAGAGAATTTAAAAGAAAAATTATTTAACACAAGAGAAAACGGATGGGACACAGTAGATACAAGAAAAAAAGAAGCTATATTTAGCTTTACAAAAGATTATATGAATTATTTAAACAGAGCTAAAACAGAAAGAGAATTTATTGTTGAGGCAGTAAAAATGGCTAAAGAAAATGGCTACAAAGATATTAATGAATTTGAAGATTTAAAAGCTGGAGATAAAGTATTTTTTGTTAATAGAGGAAAGAGTATGTACTTAGCTGTTATAGGAACAGAAAATATTGAAAATGGACTTCATATTATTGGTTCACACGTTGATTCTCCAAGATTAGATTTAAAACCAAATCCACTTTGTGAAGATACAGAACTTGCTTATTTTAAAACACATTACTATGGTGGAATAAAAAAATATCAATGGACAACAATACCACTTAGCTTACACGGTGTTATAGTGAAAACAAATGGAGAAAAAATTACAGTAAATATTGGGGAAGATGAGAATGATCCTATATTTACAATTACAGATTTATTACCACATTTAGCTCAAGAACAAATGGAGAAAAAACTAAAAAACGGAATAGATGGAGAAGATTTAAGAGTATTAATTGGAAGTATACCATATGATGATAAAGAAGCTAAAGAAAAAGTTAAGTTAAATATTTTAAATATATTAAATCAAAAATATGGAATTACAGAAGCTGATTTATCAAGTTCAGAAATAGAAGTAATACCAGCATTTAAAGCAAGAAGTTTAGGATTTGATTCTAGTATGGTTGCTGCATATGGTCAAGACGATAAAGTTTGTGCATACTCATCTTTAGCAGCTATGATGACATTAGAAAATGTAAAAAATACAGCAGTTTGTATTTTATCTGATAAAGAAGAAATAGGAAGTATGGGAAATACAGGGATGGAATCACATATGTTTGACTTCTTTATATCTGAAATATTAAATAAATTAAAAATAAATAGACCAAACTTATTAGATAAAGTATTTTGCTATTCAAAAATGTTATCATCAGATGTTGATGCAGGGTTTGACCCAATTTATGCATCTGTTTCAGATAAAGCAAATGCAGGATTTATTGGAAAAGGAATAAGTTTAAACAAATATACAGGAGCAAGAGGAAAATCAGGAGCTTCTGATGCTAATGCAGAATACGTTGCATGGATTAGAAATTTATTAGAGAAAAATGATATAAGATATCAAATTGCAGAACTTGGAAAAGTTGATATAGGAGGAGGTGGTACAATAGCCTACATTTTAGCTAATAAAGGGGTAGATGTAATTGACTGTGGTGTACCAGTTCTTTCAATGCATGCTCCTTATGAAGTAACAAGTAAATTTGATATTTACTCAGCATATGAAACTTATAAAGCTTTTTGGAATGAATAAAATAAAAAATGGGACTTTTTACAGCCCCATTTTTTATTTTATTCATTTATGTCTTTTTTATCTTTTCCTAATAAATCTATAACAGAAATTATAAATTGGACATTTTCTTTTGATAGTTGACTAGCTTTTTCGGATAATTCTAATTCTAAATTTAAATCTTTGTTATTTATTAAATCTTTAAATATAACATTAGGAGATATACCTAAAAGATTGATATAATTTACCAAAGTTTCAGTTTTTACACCACCACTACCATTTTCAATTCTTGATATATATTTAGCAGAAATTTCTAATTTTTCTGCGATTTCTTCTTGTGTTAATTTGTTTTTTAAACGATATTCTTTAACAACTTTTCCTAAAGCCTTATTAATAACTTCTTTTGATATATTTTCCATTATATGCCTCCTATGTAGATATAACACTATAAGTATAACAAGTGTTGGCAGACATTTGAACCAATTGGTAATATGATAAATGAAACACAAGAAAAATGTCGAAAAAGGTCATACTATAATACTTTAAGAAAAAAGCAAATAAAAATAGTGTATAATTATTAGTTATACACAAAAAATAAAAAATTATTCAAAATAAAAAAATCGACTCTAAAAGTCGATTTTTTACAATGTTACAATCATTGGTGGGCCAGGAGGGGTTCGAACCCCCGACCCCGCGCTTAGAAGGCGCGTGCTCTATCCAACTGAGCTACTGACCCAAATCATTGAACAATAAATATAATAGCACAAAAAAAATAAAATGTCAATGAAAAAATAGACAAAAAATGAAAAAAATTTCAAAAACAGCTAATTCCTATGTCCGTAATGTGAAATCTTTGTGAATTGCTTTACTTTGAAAAAAGAAAATGATATTATAATAAAAAATATAAAAGTAAGGAGGAATTCTCGTGATAGAAGTAAAAAACATCACAAAAAAATACGGAAGCTTTACAGCCGTAGACAATATTAGTTTTAAAATAAACGATGGCGAGATAATCGGCCTATTACGGACCAAATGGTGCAGGAAAAAGTACCACAATGAACATGATAACAGGATTTATTGAACCAACAGAAGGAGAAATTCTTGTAGAAGGGTATGATATATCTAAAAAACCCCAAAAAGCAAAATCACAAATAGGGTATATGCCAGAAGGAGTGCCATTATATTCAGATTTAACAGTAAAAGAATTTGTAAATTATATGGCTGAATTAAAAAGAGTAGATAGAAAAGTAAGAAAAGAAAGAGTAGAAAAAATAATAGAACAAACAGGACTAAAAAATGTAGAAAACAAGCTAACCCGTAATCTTTCAAGAGGTTATAAACAAAGAGTTAGTATGGCAGGAGCATTAGTTGGAGAACCAAAAATATTAATTTTAGATGAACCAACAGTAGGATTAGACCCAAAGCAAATAACAGAAATAAGAGAGTTAATAAAAGAATTAGGAAAAACACATACAATAATATTTAGTTCACACATTTTATCTGAAGTAAGCCAAATTTGTAATAAAGTAATAATTATAAATAAAGGAAAAATAGTTGCAATAGATACACCAGAGAACTTAGAGAAAAAAGTAAATAACAACAACACTGTATATGTAACAGTAGAAGATTTAGAACAAAAAATGGACTCAATAAAAGATAAAATAGAAGAAATCAAAGATGTAAAATTAGTAAAAGAAAATGAAGACGGAACAAAACAATACGTAATAGAAGCAAATGGAGATACAGACCTAAGAAAAGTTATATTCTCAGAATTTGCAAAAGAAAATATAACAATTTTCGAAATGAAAAAAGCAGACATAACATTAGAAGATGCATTTATGCAATTAATAGAAGGAGGAGAAAAATAATGTGGGCAGTTATTAAAAAAGAATTCAAATCTTATTTTTGCACACCAATAGGGTATGTATTTATAGGAGTATTTTTAATTGCATTTAGTATATCATTTTATTTTAGCGTAATAGGGTATGGAAATGTAAATTTTGAAAATATATTTTATTCATTACCAACAATATTAGTATTAGCATTTATTATTCCATTATTAACAATGAGATCATTTGCAGAAGAAAGAAAAAATGGAACAGAACAATTGCTACTTACATCTCCTATTAGCATAACAAAAATAGTAATAGGAAAATTTATTGCAGCACTTGCAATTGTTGTAATAACAGAAATTTGTACATTTATGTATTTTGGAATATTATGCCATTATGGAATACCAAAATTAACAACTACATTTGCAACATTATTAGGATTTTTATTATTTGTTATGGCATACATAGCATTTGGTATGTTATCATCAAGTATTACAGAAAATCAAATAATAGCAGGTATAATATCAATAGGATTTTTCATAATAACATGGGTATTACCAGAGTTTAACTCAAGCTTAGAAAGTTATTCATTTATAAATATGTTTTATAAATATACACAAGGTCAAATTGATATAGGTGATACAGTAACATTTATAACATTTACAATAACATGTTTATTATTAACAGCAGTAGTTATGCAAAGAAGAAAAAGTGTAAAATAATAAAGGAGGGTTAATGTTGAAAAATAAAGAGAAAAAAGAAAAAAAGACTAAAAAAGAGCATGAAGAAAAAAATAACAAATTTTTAGAAATAATAAAAAAGAGATGGTTAATAAATGGCTCAAAAACATTGTTATTAGTAGTTATAATTCTTGGAATATTTATAGCAATAACAATGTGTATGCAAAAATTAAATTTAACACCAATTGATTTAACAGAACAAAAACTATTTACATTAACAGAAGAAAGTAAAGAACAAATAAGAAATATTAATTTTGATAATAACAATGTAAATATATATTTTGTAGGGTATTCAGAAGATGATTCTACATTAGATTTAGCAAGACAATACACAAAAGTAACTGATAAAATATCAGTTGAAGCTGTAACAGCAAATGATAGACCAGATTTAGTAGAAAAATATGGTATTGAAAGTGGAAGTGAAGGAATTATAGTAGAAAATGGAGATAAATATAAAGTATTATCTTCAAGTGATTTATATACATATGATTCAGAAACTTATGAAAGTGTTAGTATAGCTGAAGAAAAATTAACAGCAGCAATAAAATCAGTAACAGCAGATACAGTTCCAAAAATATACTTCTTAACAGGGTATAGCCAATTTTCATTAACAAGTGGAATGCAATATTTAAATATGTATCTACAAAATGAAATTAATGAAATAGCAAGTTTAGACATATTATCAACAGGAAAAGTGCCAGATGATTGTAATACATTAGTAATAACAACACCAAATAAAGATTTTGATGACATAGCAACAAATGCTATTATGGATTATATAAATAAAGGTGGAAACATCCTATGGTTAAACTCAGCAATAGCAAATGAAATTGATTACACAAATGTAAATAAAATATTAGCAACATATGGAATAAATCCATTTGAAGTTGGAGCAATAAGAGAACCAGACACAAGCAAAATGGTTTCACAATCACCAGATTTAATTATACCAGAAATACAATATAGTGATGTTACAAAAAAACTATATAATTCAACAGGAGTTATTTTCCTAAATGCAACAAAAATAAATGTTGTTGGTAGTGAAGAATTAAGTAATTTAAAAGTAACAAAAACAGATTTGATAAAAACAAGTGAGAACTCATATTTTAGAAGTAACTTCAAAATACAATCAGAAGAACCACAAGAAGGGGAAGAAAAACAAGCATATCTAGTTGGAGCTGAATTAGAAAAAACAATAACAGAAGCAAATTCTGAAAATGGAACAGAAGAAGTAAAATCAAAATTAATAATATATGGAGAAAATTACTTCGCATCAGATGCTCAACTATCACAATCATCACAAACTCCAATAATAGCTTACAGACAAAATAAAGACTTAGCTTTAAACTCTATAGCATATTTATCAAATAGAGAAGAAGACATAACAGTAAGAAAAGGAACAGGAACAGTAAAATATACTGCAACAGAACAAGAAAGCAGAATTATTTTAGCAATAATAACAGCAGTTCCAATACTAATAATATTAATTGGAATAGTTGTATGGATTTCTAGAAAAAGAAAGAAATAAGGAATAAGAAAAAAAGACTTTCATAAAATATTATGGGGTCTTTTTTATTATGAAAAATATTTTAAAAACAGTATGTGTTATAATTGGAACAATTATAGGAGCTGGTTTTGCCTCTGGGCAAGAAGTATATATATTCTTTTTTTCTCATGGAATAAAAGGATTAATAGGAATTATTATTTCTAGTGTTATAATTGGATTAATTATATATAAAAGTTTAAAAATAATAAAGTATGAAAATATTCAAAATTATGATGAGTTTTTGAAAAATTTGATAAGAAATAAAAAGATAAAAGATTTTGCAGATATATTAATAAATATATTTATATTAATATCATTTTATATTATGATAGCTGGATTTGGAGCATATTTAGAACAAGAATTACACATAAATAGTATTCTTGGAAGCGGAATTTTATCAATAATTTGTTACTTTATTTTTCAATCAAATTTAAAAGGGGTAGTAAAAGTAAATCAATTTTTGATTCCTATTCTCATTGTAGTAATAGTATTTGTACGGATTTTTGAATATAAAAGGTCTTGGTTTAAAAAATATAAATAATTATATAATAGATAAAAATCAGGAAAATTGGCTAATTAACAGTATAATATATGGAAGCTACAATTGTATTTTGTTAATACCAATACTTATATCAATGAAAGATTATATAAAAGATAAAAGAGACATTAAAAACATATCAATAATATCAACAATTATTTTTATGATATTATTAACAATTGTATATATGTTTTTAATTAATATAGATGTTGATATAAAACAATTAGAAATGCCGGTTATATATGTAATACAAAAGATATCACCTAAAATAAAAATAATTTATGGAATAATAATTTTAATTTCTATACTTACAACAGCAATTTCACTTGGAATGAGCTTCTTAAAAAACACATCCAAAAGTAAAAGTCAATTCAATAAAATAAATATAATTATTTGCATAAGTGCAATACTTTTCTCCCAAATAGGTTTTTCAAAATTAGTGACTTTATTATACCCTATATTGGGGCGGAATTGGGCTGATTCAAATTTTACAAATATTACTAAAAAAATGTTGCAAAAAAGGTTAAAAACTGGTATAACATAAATAACTAAAGATAGGAGAGTTATTTATGAAGGATTTCTGGAAAGAACCAAAAGAAACTAAGGAAAAAAAGGTAAATAAGAAAAAAGTAATAATTACAATAATAGCAATTATAATAACATTATTTTTAATTATTATAAGTGCCATATACATAAATAATAAAAATGTAAGGTTATGGATTGATAAAAATATTTTTAGAAAAGAAGTAATTCAAAATAATTTACCAACAATCGAATTAAATGAAAGTGATACACAAAATATATATGCCTTTAATAAGTATATAGGTGTTCTAAGTAAAAATCAATTTGCTATATATGATAATTCTGGAAAAAAACAAGATGAATTAAATATTGAAATTACAAAGCCAATTTTTAATTCAAATGGCAGACATTTAGTAATAGCAGAAGAAAAAGGACAAAAGGTATATCTAATTACTGATAAAGGAATAGCTTGGGAAAAAAGCATAGAAGGTAATATATCACAAGTAGAAGTTAATAAAAATGGTTATGTTGCAATAACAATTGTAGATACAATAAATAAAACTGTAGTTGCTGTATATGATAATACAGGTAATTGGCTATTTAATAACATACTTTCAACAACAAGAGTAGTATCAACTTCTTTATCAAATGATAATAAATATCTTGCACTAGCTGAAATAGATACATCAGGAACACAAATACAATCAAGTATAAAAGTAATGTCAATTGAAGAAGGAAAAAATAATCCAAGTAATTCTATAAAAAAAGTATATAATAGTGAAAAAGGAGATTTAATAACACAAATAAAATATCAAGAAAAAGATAAGCTATTATGTATGTATACAGATAAAATTGATGTAATAAAAACAGATGAAACAACTGAAACGATTTCTGAGAATAAAGATAAAAAAGTTTCTTTTACATCTATTAGTCTTTCAAATTCAGCTGTGATGTTAGAAGAGAAGTCATCTGGATTATTTACCGCAGATTCTATTGTTAGTATTATAAATCCTGATAACAAAAATATATCAACATATACTACAGAAGCGGTTACAAAAGAAATTTATACATATGACAACATTATAGGCTTAAATTTAGGTGCTGAAGTAGAATTCATTAATACAAGTGGATGGCTAGTAAAAAAATACACAGCAGAACAAGAAATAACAAATATTGTTTTATCAAGCTCAATGGCTGGAATAGTTTATAGAGACAAAATCGAATTAATAAATTTATAAGGGGGAGTAAAATATGGGAATTGTAATAGATATAATTTTAGTATTAATAGTAGCACTTTCTGCATTTTTAGGATATAAAAAAGGTTTAGTTGAATTAGGAGCAAAGTTATTTGCAGGAATAATTGCAATTGTGATAACATTAATAATTTATAAACCTGTAGGAAATATAGTTATAAAAAATACAAGTATTGATGAGAAAATAGAAAATACAATATTAGAAAAAACAACTAATGTTATAGATGAAAATTCAAAAATATCAGATAATAAATATATACAAGATGCTAGTGATAATGCAGTTTCACAAGTTAAAGAAGAAGTGCTACCAGAGCAAGCCAGAAATATAGCAGTTAATGTTGTTTTTGTAGCAACTGCATTGATATTATTTATAGTAAGCAAAATAGTTCTTTCTATACTTATATCACTTGCGAATGCTGTTGCAAGTTTACCAATATTAAAACAATTTAATGAAATTGGCGGTCTTTTATATGGGTTAGTTAGAGGAGCTATAATTTCTCTTGTTTTAATTTTAGTAATTGGTACTATTGCAAAATTAAATCCAAATGGTTCTTTGAGTAAGAATGTTGAGAGTACATATTTGCTTAAAGAGGTTTATGATAATGTTGTAAAAATTAAATAAAAAAGCGCAAATTTATTGCGTTTTTTTATTTTTTTTGCTATACTAAGGCTATAAAAAATTAGGAGTGATTATTTTGAATAATAAACGTCAAGAAAAAAGAAATAATAGAAATAGAAGAAAAACAAAAGCCAAAAAATCAACAGGTAAAAAAATATTAATAGGTATTTTAATAGTGCTATTATTAGGAATAGCATGGTTTACATATAGAACATATAAAAATGGATGGGGTCTAAGTGGAATGCTTGCAACAGTAGTAGGACATGATGAAAACACTAAAAAGAATTTGTCAGAAATAAAAGTATTAATATTAGGGGTAAGCACAGATTTAGATTCTGAACTAACAGATACAATAATGGTAGCATCTTATAATCCAAATACACAAAAAGCAAATTTATTATCAATCCCAAGAGACTCTTATACAGGTAAAAACACAGCAAAGGCAACTGCTTCATTAAAAATAAATGCATTATATAATATAGAGAAAACACCTGAAAAAACATTAAAAGCAGTAAATGAAATAACAGGGCTGGATATAAAATATTATGTAATTGTAAAAACAGAAGCATTAATACAATTAGTAGATGCTATTGGAGGAGTAGAATTTAATGTTCCAATAGATATGAAATATGATGATCCAACACAAGATTTACATATAGACTTAAAGGCTGGAACACAAAAATTAGATGGAGAAAAAGCAGAGCAAGTTTTAAGATTTAGACATAGTAATCCAGATAAAATTACTGGTCAAATGTCAACATATCCATCTGAATATGGTAATGATGATTTTGGAAGAATGAGAACTCAAAGAGATTTTATTTCAGCTTTATTAAAACAAACCTTAAAACCAGGAAATATATTTAAACTTGGAGAAATATTAGAAATAGCTCATAAAAATGTTGAAACAAATTTAGAACTTTCATACATAAAAGACTATATACCATATGCAGTAGAATTCAACACAGATAATTTACAAACTGCCACATTACCAGGAACAACACCAGATATGAAAGATACAAATAATGTAAGCATTTTTGTAATAAATAAAAAATTATCAACTGAATTAATACAATCTATGTTCTATGTAGATTGTACAGAAGAAACAGAAAACAATACAATTACAAATAGCTTAAATACTACAAGTAATTCTATTAGCAGTACAACAACAGTAAAAGATGATGAATTAAAAATAGAATTAATAAATGGAAGTGGAAATACTTCAAAACTAGAAGAAGCTAAAACAAAATTGGAAGAAGCAGGTTTTACAGTAAAGAAAACTGGTAAAACATCTACAATTTCAAAAACAGTAATAACAAATAAAAAGAATGCAACAGATGAACAACTAAAAAATATAAAACAAGTTCTTAATGCAGGAAGTATTTCAACAAATAAACAAGCATCAAGTCAAGTTGATGTAACAATAGTAATTGGAGAAGATTTTAAATAAAAAATAGGCAGATATTTAATATCTGCCTATATCTATAAATTTATCTATAATAATAATTTCTATATTTTTTATTATATTTTTTTCTTTTATTTTTTCCATCAAATAACAATTTATATAACAAGAATAATATTAAAACAGCCATAATGATTTGAATTAAAAGTGTGATAAAACCAGATTTTTCTACATTATGAGAAGCTTTTAAATCAGCTGAGTATGAAATTCCATCAATGTTATATGTTATTTTTCCTAAAACTTCACCTTGTGCTATAGGAGCACGTAAATTTTCATTAATTTGTATTTCAGGTTCAAATTCAGTATTAAAATCAGATTGTTTAATTGTAGCAGTTATATCATCAGAAATTAATAAGTCTAAATTTTTAGTTTCTTTTGTACCATTCCCAACTTCAACTTGAGTTGCAATAGCATCTTTTTCTCTAAGCTTACGAAGCGTGTAATTGTCGTATCCGTAGTTAAATAATGATTTTGTCTCAACAAATTTTCCACTTATATTATTAGGGTATAAACCAACAGAAAGAATAACAGAAATTAATTCAAAGCCATCTTTATTAGAAACTGAAACTAAACAATTTTTAGCTTCTGTTGTATAACCTGTTTTACCGGCAATTGCATATTTATAATAATAATTACTAGCAACATTTCTATTATCAACTAATGTCAAAAGTTCATTTGTAGAAGTGAAAATTCTTTCTCCATATTTATTTGTTGCTGGTACTGTACAAAATTTTAAACCTGCGATTGTTCTAAAAGTTGAATTCTTCATACAATATTGCATCAATTTAGCTAAATCATAAGCTGTTGTATAATGGTCTTCATTATGCATTCCACTTGGGTTCAAAAAGTGAGTATGCTCTAAGCCTAATTCTGCAACTTTAGTATTCATCATAGTTGCAAAACTTTCTAGTGAACCAGCAACATGAAAAGCTAAAACATTTGCTGCATCATTAGCTGAATGTACCATCATTAATTGTAATAATTGATTTACTGTAAGTTGTTCACCAGTTTGCAAAGCAGCTATTGAATAACCAGATGGAATTGTAGCTATTGCATCATATGGAACTGTTACAATATCATCTAAATTACAATTTTCTATTGTTAAGATGGCTGTCATAATTTTGGTAGTGCTTGCTGGATACATTTTTTCATTTTCGTTTTTTGAATACAAAATTTTACTAGTTTTACTGTCCATTAAAAGAGCAGCTCCTGCTGTTATATCTGGAGACTCTGATTCTGCATTTATTTGTTGATATGGAAGTAAAAGTATTAGTACAATTAGTGTTAAAAGTAATTTCTTTAGTTTCATTTTTATATCTCCATTATTTAAAAAATTATATACTATATATTATATTATTTTAAATTAAATTTCAATATAAAAGGAGGAAAAATATGCAAAAAATAAATAAAAAAATAATATTTATAATAATTATAATAAGTGGCATGATATATGGAATTTTTAACTATTTCACACAGAATAAGAATAAAGAAAATTTAGAAAATATAAGCCAAGATATTATAATCAATAATCAAACAGAAAATACTACAGAAGAAAATAATAATCAAGAAAAAATAGTAATACATATAACAGGAGCAATCTGTAATGAAGGAATTTACGAATTAGAAGAAAATTCTAGAATAGCAGATGCTGTAAAAATGGCAGGAGGGTTAAAAGAAGATGCTGATTTAAAGCAAATAAATTTAGCATATGTATTAGAAGATGGAATAAAAATAAATATACCATCAAAAAATGAGAGTACAAATGAGGCTAGCAATAATACAGAAAGCTATATTACAAAAGAAAATTTAAATTCATCCAATAATGCAAAAACTTCAAAAGTTAATATAAACAGTGCAACACAAACAGAATTAGAAACCTTACCAGGAATTGGGCCATCAACAGCATTAAAAATAATAAACTATAGAAAAGAAAAAGGAAAATTTAAGAAAATAGAAGATATAAAAAATGTTAATGGAATAGGTGAAAATAAATTTAATAAAATAAAAGAATTTATTAAAATATAAGCTTGATAATTAAAGTAAAATAATATACAATATAATTGATGTGAATACAAATAGAGAAGAGGAAAAATATGAAAACAAAGGAAAAACGAAACATATTAATATTACTAATTATATCAATATTAATAATAATTGCAGAAAATGTATATATAAATTTTAATACACCAAATATAGAAGAACAAATATCAAATAAAGAAGTATTACTAGGAACTACAGATGTGCATGGAGAAGGAATTATAATAAATATAAATGATGGAAATGATTTGATTCATCAAGAAGATATAGTTATATTATTAGATGAATTAAAAAATGCTGGAGCAGAGGCAATATCTGTAAATGGACAAAGAATTGTAAGTAATACATATGTTTATTGTGATGGAAGTGTAATATTAATCGATGGAGTAAAAATAGGAAATCCGTTTGTTATAAAAGCTATAGGAGATAGTCAAACAATTTATGGAGCTATTACAAGAAATAAAGGCTATGTAGCAACACTAATCAAAGATGGAATACAAGTAGATGTACAAAAAAGTGAAGATTTGGAAATATCAAAAACAAATAAAACAATAATGCAAAATGTTGTAAATGAAAGAAATAGCGTTAAAAAATTAAAAAAGATAGATAAATTAATTGGAAATTTAAGTGTTTCAGGCTCAGGAGTTGAAATTACAATTGATACATCTAAAACTAGTGATATAACAGCAATTACATTATTACAATTAATAAATGACTTGAATTCAGCTGGAGCAGAGGCAATATCAATAAATGATAACAGAATTGTTAATATAACAGACCTTATGGACATTAACAAGGAATATATCTTAGTAGATAGTAATTGTGTTAGTTCACCATATGTTATAAAAGCAATAGGAAATATAAACAAGTTAAGGACTACTATGAACTTGGAAAATTCAACAATATCTAAGTTAAGAAGAAGTGGAAAAAATATAGAGGAAAAATATAAAACTTATTTAAAAATAGATGAATATACTGTTTCGAGAGGACAAAATAAATTATTACAAAAATACATAAAATAAAAAATCTAGCAGAAAATGCTGGATTTTTTATTTTGCCATAAATTCAGCATGCCGTAAGAAAAAAAGAAAAAAATAATATGATTGTTACAAAAGTTTAATAAAAATGTCAAGAATTAACAAAAAAACTAGAAATATGACTTCCGTAAGCGTATTTGGACATAAAAAAACAAATGGAAAAAAGTGCATCTTGAAATAAAAAATAAATTTGTTAAACTAAAAGTAATATATATATATAAATCAAAGGAGAAAGCAAAATGGAAAAACGTAAAACATTTTTGAAAATAATTGCTATAGCGATTTCAGTTATAACAATTTTAGGAATTTTAGTGAAAGGAATATATTCAGCAAATGACAATCATTATGTTATTGATGTTGTAAATGAAAGTGCAACAAGCAAAAATGAAGAAATGCAAATAACAGAAAAGATTGTAAAACCAGCTAATCAACAGTATTTTGATTCAAAAGAATTAAACTATGAAGTAGAATTAAAAAACATAATGCAAGAAAACTTTGAAACACAAGTTGCTATGGTAATAGACACTTCATACAGTATGGGAATAAATGATGCACAAAATACTGCAAAAACTAAAGCAAAAGAATTAGCAAGCGGTATAATGAATAATGTTAAAAATTCTAGAATTTCTGTATCAAATAATAATAACGTTAAACTTAATATGACTAGTACAAAAACGGATGTTACTACCAATATAAACAACATAAATAATCAAATAAATGCTTTAAAAGATGGAGAAGGTAGTGATAGTAACATTGGTTTAGATAATGCATATAAGACATTTACAACACCATTGGATTCAAAAAATACTGTAAATAAGTACATAATTGTTTTTACAGATTCAACAGATGAAGTTTCAGAAAAAATGAAACAATTAATGGAAAATGATAAAAACTTACAAATTATATCAATCTTAGTTGATATGACAAGTACATCTTACATAAACAACGGAGTAGCAACAGCAGGAGAAGTATATGTTTTACCAAGTGAAGTTTCAGCAGAAGAAATTACAAATGCAAAAGTACTAGATTTTGATTTGATATATGATGAATTGAATAAAACAATAAGAAATGTAGAAGTAAATAATGTTTTCTCAGATGAAATTTTAAATTATTTTGATATTTCAGACTTTAAGACAACAAAAGGAACTGTAGAAAAAACAGAAAATGGTTATACATGGAATGTTGAAGAAATGAAATTTTCACAAACAGAAAAATTAACATTTAAAGTTACCTTGAAATCAAATGTAGATATAGATGCAGGTGTAATATTTAACGAATTATACACAAACAAAACACAAAATATAAAATACAATACATATAAAAATTCTACAGATAAAAAACAATTAGAAGGAACAGATGCAAGAGAAAATACAGAATCAACAGTTATAAAAATTTGTCAAGGTTACGATTTAAAAATAAAAGCAGTAAATGAAGCTAATAATAAATTAGCAGTAGACGGAGCAACTGTAAAAGTAGAAGGAAAAAATGAAGCAGGAGAAGTAGTTTGTGATATTACTAAACAAACAGATAATGATGGATATATAACTATTACAGCAAGTGATGCAAGAGCATTAAGAGGAGATGGAACAATAACATATACAGTTTCACCAACAGAAGTAAAAACAGGTTATATTTCAACAGATCCTATAACATTTGATATAACAAATAATAAGACAACAAGAAAACTTGTATTTGACAATCATGAATCTAATGTAAATGGAACTGTAAATGAAGAAAAAAGAAGTGTTGAAGTCATAATGCCTATTAATGCACAAAGAATAGATTTTGAAATAAAATCAGTTGAAAATGGAAATGACCAAACAACAGTGTCTGATTGTGAATTTGAATTAATACAACCAAAATTAAATAACAAATATGAAATGGATGTGTTAGCAGGTAAAACTGATGAAAACGGAATCTTACATTTTTCTCCAACAGTTATGACAAAAGATGGAACATACAATTATATTTTAAGACAAGTATCAGCACCAGACATGTATGAAGTAACAAATTTAACATTAATAGAAATAACATATAAAGATGGAATAATAACAAAAATATCAAAACAATTTAATCCAAATATAGATACAGAAGTATGTACAGATAAAGAAAATCATGTTTTGATTACAGTAAAAGATGAAAGTTTAAAAACAAATCCATTTGATTTACAAATAAATTTAAGTGATGATAAAGATGGAACAAAACTAGAAGGTGTAACATATTTGGTTTCTACAACAAATTCAAATAACCAAGTTAGAAATGAATATGTAACAACAAATGAAGATGGTCAAATAAACACAAAAATCTATGGAAGTGGTAATTTAAATATTAAAATTACAGAACAAAGTCCAAAAGTTGGATATGTTGCAGATACAGTTTCAAAAAATTTAACAATTGACAGAAATAATAATATAATAACAATTTGGTATAAAACAGAAAATCTAAATGTAGAACAAAGTACAAGCCAAGAAGATATAATTGTAAATTTAACAAGTACAAAGAAAAATAAACAAAATATAGTAAGAGTATCTTTAGTAGATGCTGATGAAAATGATGTTGATGTTGGAAAAAATGTTATATATTATTTGAAAGATACAGAAACAGAAATTCAATATGGACCAGCAGTATCAGATAAAAATGGTGAATTATCATTTACAATAGAAAATAAAGAAGAAGGACAACACAGATATTCATTAATAGTAGATAAATCAAGTGTTCCAAAAGAATATGATGTTGAGCAAGTTGCAGATCATATCGGATTTAATTTGGTATTTGATGGAGAAGGTTATATAGTAGATGAAAATGTTATAGATAATCAAACTATTATAAAAGACTACTATTCAAAAGTAACTAATGAAACAAGTATGGAATATACATGTTTTATAACAGTTGGTTATAAATTAATAGAAGATAACACGGTAGATTTTAGGGTACAATTGAATGATAAAGACGATACTCGTAAAGCTCTTGAAGGAGCAAAATATAATATTAATATTGAATGGGATATTAATGGTGTAACAAGAACAAAAACAATAAAAGAAAGACAAACAAATACTAGCGGAAACTTATCTACAAGAATTGTAAAAGCTGATCAAGTAAGAATATATGTACAACAAGTTGGAGCAAGTGCAGGATATACTATTGACACAACAACACAAGAAATATATTTAGGATTTAAAAATAATGGTCAAACAAATATAACATCACAATCTCCATATGATAGAGGACAAACTAATGTTAATGAACCAAATCAAGGAGCATATATAAATGGTGGATCAACAATTGTATATCAACATTTAAACAAAAAGAGAACAGCAGAAGATACTTATCTAAATTTAACAATAAATAAACTTGATACAAATGGAGCATATGTAGATGGAGTTTTAGTTAATATAAAATCAAATATTTTAAAAGACAAAACTGATGGGGCATTAAATGACAAAAAGACAACAGGTGAAAAAGGTTCAGCAGGAACAATTGCATATGATTATAAGAGTTACTTAGAAGATAAAACACATAATGATTATATAAGAGTTCCAAATATAGGAAAAGAAGGAACAGAGAATGATGAAATAATTTATGATTTAGAAATATCTGAATTATCAAGAAAGAATAATGATCCATCACAAGATACAGTAAAAAATGGAACAACTGTAAAATTAAGATTAATATTTAGAGAAAAAGACAATAGAATTTTATTAACAAATGTTGAAACAATATATGGAAATAGACTAGTAAAAAGTAAAACATTTTCAAGTGCAGGAGATAATAGTGAAGGAAGAGCAGAAGAAGATTCTTTAGGTGTATATTTAGCAAATATTACATTAGATTTATATACAAATTATGATGAAGTAGGAAATCTAGCATTAGACTTAAAGAAACAAAATAATACAGGAAATGAATTAACAGGAGCAGAATATGATATAAAAGTTGTAAATCCTGATACAACAGTAGTTAGAAAACATGTTAAAGTTGATAATGGAGATGAAAACTCTGCAATAGAATTAACAGGATTATCTGTAAATGTAGGAAGCTTAATTTATATAACAGAAACTACAGCTCCAATTGGTTATGGAGTAAATACAAATGCTGAAACATTAGAAGTAAAACAAATTACTGATGATGGAGAAGTTGTTTTAGAACAAATAGATCAAGCATACTCAGCAAACAGATTAAAATTAGAAAAACAACAATCAACAACTACATCAGCAGGAACAACAAAGAGTAACTATTTAGTAACATTAACAGATTATTCTTTAGATAAATTCGAATTTAATATTAATGCAGTTGATTCTACAACATTAAATGGAATAAATGGTTATGGATTTAAAGTAGAGAGTTCATTAGGTGCCCAAAAAACAGTAATAACAGATTCTAATGGAAATGGATTAGTTAATGTTGGAGGAAATATAGAAAACAGCACAATAACATACACAATAACATCAAATAAGGTAGCAGATTATTATAAACCATTTAAAAATACAATAAAAGTAAATGTAGTATTTGATGTTTCAGGTAATGTTGATATTGATAGCACAATGAATGCACAAACAGATGCTAATTATGGAAGAATATGGAGTATTAAAAACTTAGAGACAAGTGGAAAAATCAATATACAAATCTTATTAGATCATCAAGACCCATTAGTAGTAAATGTAGAAACTGTTGACAAAATAACAAATGCAGTATTAAGAGATACTGAATATAAAATAACAGATTCTCAAGAATTACCAGGAACAGGAAAAGAAACTATACAAGTAGGATATTGTTTAGAAAATGGAGTAAAAACATATAAACTAATTCAAACAAAAATAAATAATTCTTATGCAAAAATGTCAGATAAGACATTTAAAGTAACATACACAAACGAAAAAGTAACAGATGTAACTCTAGATAGTGATAGAGATGATGATACTATAACAATAACTGGTAATAAAGCAATAAAAATAAGAATATATGTAGAACCAAAAGTACCATTTGAAATTACAAACTTATATTATTTTGAAAACTCAACAAAACTACAAGGTGCAAATTTTGAAGTAACAGAAGTATCTGGAGGAGATAGAGAAACTGGGACAACAGATGCAAATGGAATAACAGGAATATATTCAGGTATATTAGGAACAAATCAAGAACTTATATATAAAGTAAAACAAACATCAGGAGCAAGTTCTTATGCAACTGTAGAAGAATTCTATGTAAAAGTTAAATATAACGAAAATAGAGAAATAACAGAAGCAAAACTTGTTGATAACAATGGAAATGATGTTGAAGAAAATAGATTTGTAACAGTATCATATGCAAAAACTTCAACAGCATCAACATACAATGGTAATACAAAAGGAATAGTAAAAATACAAGTATTAAATTATCCAGAATTTAAAATGAACATTGAAAATGTAGATAGAAGAGATGGAACAACCCCAATAGCGGGAACTGAATATAGTGTATCTTCTAAATATACAACAAGTGAAAATCAAGAAGTTTCATTTACAAGTACAAGTGGTGTAATAACAAATACAGATGGTATGGGAATAGCACATTTAGACAAAACAAAAGATAATACAGTAGTAACATATACAATAAAAGAAGTTAAACCAGCAATTGGTTACCAAACATTAGGAAAAGACATAGATGTTATAGTTACATATGATGAAAATGGTTATGTAAATAATGTGACATTAAAAGATAAGGATAATGTTAGTCAAATTGCTAGTGTATCAAAAAGCGAAACTATGACTAGTGATGTTGACAAATTCCAAGTTAATGTACAATTAAAAAATAATCCAATATTAAAATTTAACTTAACAGCAGAAGATAGTGTAAACCATAATACAAAAATAAAAGATATTGGTTTCCAAATTGTAAGTAAATATGCTGAAAATGTATATTCTAATTCATCAGCAACAAATAAAGTAAATCAAACTCAAACACCAGAAACATCTTACACAGATATAAATGGTTATACAGCATCATATTTAGATAGAACATTAGAAAATAAAGATATGTATTATACAATTAAAGAAGTTCAAAAATCTTCAGGTTATAATTGGCAAGATAAAGACATTATTATAAAAGTTACATATGATAATGATGGAAAAATATCAACAATTACTCCAACACAAGGAGGAGAATTAATTAATATTACATCATTTGATAAAGATAACTTTGAAATAAATATAGAAATATATAATGAAGAAATAAAAGAATTTGGAATCCATTTAACAGCAGTTGATACATACAATGTAAATAAAAAATTAAATGGAATGAGTGTAGAAGCATTCTTGACAGATTCTACAAGACCTACTGATTATGTATCAGATGGAAAATATGAATTAGTTGGAGATAAGGCATTATTAACAGGAGCTGACAGAGATAATAACGGAACACCTGATATTTCTTATGGTGAAGATTATGAATCTATGGGACAATATACAAAAGGTGCAGGAACTAGAACATTAAGATTAGTTATAAAGAATGATTCAAAACAAACAAAGCAGAGTGGTTATTACTTAGATAGTTATGATGGAAGTAATTCTGGAAATAATGTTGGTTACTATACAGGAACACACTACAATCAAGATGCAAAATATCAAACAGTTGCATATCAATGTTTAATTAATGTAACTTTTGATGATGAAGGAAAAATAACTGATGCAAGATTAAATACAGGATTAAATACATATATAGGTTGGCTAGTAGATGGAAGATATGTTCAAATAGATGAAAACAACTTAATAGATCATACAAATTACAAATTGAATATTACTTTAAAATTCTTCCCAATGTTTGATTTAAAATTAAATGCAATGGATAATTATACATTCCAAAGTGAAGTTGATGAAAATGGAAAACCAATTTCATTAGATGGAGCTAAATATACAGTATCAACAGAAAGAAAGAATAGTACAAGAGAAGAAGATGAATTTGTTAAAGCTGGATATATAGGAAGAGGAAATACATATGGAAATGGACATATAGTTGATGGTTCTATTTATGAAGATACAAATGAATTATTTGTACCAATAGAAAAGAATTATACAAGATTATTCTATGTATATGAGCAATCAGAGCCAAAGAATTATCAAAAATATGTAGATAGATACATAACAAAAGAAAATCAAAAGTTAGTTGCAATAATAAGTGTAAAATTTGATGAAAATGGAGAAATTGATTATAACAATTCTATAGTTAGAAAAATAAATGATAATATAATTAAACCATATATGAATGAAAGTGGAAATGCATCTTTATCATCTAACAACATCAAAGAATATAATTATTATTATAACAAAGATAGTTCAAATAGAAATATTGATTTCTATATAGGCTATGCATTAACAACAAAAATAAGTGTAAAAGCAGTAGATGATATATCAAATAATCCAATAGCTAATATTAGATTGTACCCATTTACAAATAATACATATGTATCAAATACTTCATATGAATATAATACAGTATCATTCAGAGATACAAATTCAGATGGAAAAGCTTCATGGAATTATTGGGGAGCTGCAACAAATGATAATGTAAATAAATACATAATAGCTTCTTCAAGAATAGGAAGCAACTACAATGGTTACTTCTTCCCAAGCGATATGGCAAATACAGGACTTGGTGGAAGTGGAAACGAATCAGATTATTATACAGAATTAGATATAACATATGATAGTAATGGTAAAATCTCTAATGTACAATCACTAAAAGCAGATTTATGGGGAGATGACAATGTTGCAAATATCTCATGGGATTCAGCAACAGGAAATGTTTATATAAATATGCTATATAGTAGAAAATTACAAGTAACATTAAATAAAGTAGACTACTATGATAATACTATAAATAATTTATCAGCCGGATTTAATGTCACATCTAATAAAGGATTACAAACATCTATAAATGCAAAACAAATGACAATATTAGGAAAAGTCTATAAAGACACAACAGTAAAATATACTTTATCTGAAACAAGATTACCAGAAGGTTATTACCCAATATCAAAACCAATAGATTATTACATAACATTTAATGATAAAGGTAATTTCTCAAAAAATAATGTAAAATCAGATAGTGATTACTTTGAAACAGTAAATACTGTTGAAGATACACAAAAAATAAATAAAACAACACCAGATTTAACAATAAATATAAAAAATAAACCATCATTTAATTTAGATTTACAAGTAATTGATAAATTTTATAAAAATTATGGTTTGAAAGATGCATATCTTAAAGTTACAAGTAGCAAAGGTGATGTTGCAGCAGGTAATCCACAAACAGACAGCAGAGGCTATGCAAATGTAATAGCAGGACCAGTATATCCAAATGAAATTGTAAGCTATTATATAGAACAAACAAATACAATTGATGAATATTATGCAAATACAACAAAGATAGAATTACAAGTAAAATACAACGAAGCTGGAAAAATAGAAGATTATAAAATAATAAAAGGAAATGATGTAATTAATAATTTTGATTCTAGTAAATTTATGAATGATAGAGAAATATCAATGCAAATAATGAATATGCCAAAAGATATAAAAATTGGTATATACAAATATGATAAAACAACAAATTCAGCTATGGCAGGGGTATCTTTTGAAATAACAAAAACAGATATTAATTCAGGAAAAAGTACAGTAACAGATATTATAACAGAAACAAATGGAGTTGTTATAACATCAATAGATACATTTAATACATCATTAAGTGGTAAAACAATAAAATATACAATACATGAAAAAGAGACACCAACTTCATATAGAAGTATGGAAGATGTAGTATTTATAATCAGATATAATGCAGATGGAAGTATTGCCTCATGTAATCAAGTTGCAAATGATAATGGAATACTAAATATAAAAACAAAATTAGAAATTGCTACAAATGGTAATATTAAGATAATTAATGGACAAAGAGTACACTTTAAAGCAACAATTCCAAATGATAATGCATACAACTTAATAATTAAAGACGAAGATATAAATTATGCAGGATTAGGAATTGAAAGAACTCAATATGATGTAAGTATAAATGGAGAATCATATTCAGCAGAACAAACAAATGAAAATGGAATAACAACAATAGAAGATTTAACACAATCTGGAGAAATAACAATTAATATTGCTGAACGTCAAATAGGAGAAGGCTATAAATCAGATATAAATAATAAAGTATCTATAAAATTACAAAAAGGTGTAGATATATATAGTTTGAATTTAGACTCTGAAAGTGAAGGTTATGTTGATGATAAAAATGCTACAACAACAAATGCAATAGTAAAAGTTGATGAAACATATGGAAATATAGAAGTTACATTTAAAAATGAAACAAAAACAACTTTAACGGTATTAAAACAAGATATTAATTCAAAAGTTGGATTAAAAGATACAGAATTTGAAGTTATAGCACAACAAGTTGACAATAACGGAGCAGAAATTGGAGAAGCAATAACATTAACAACAGATGAAAATAAAACAACAGATAAAAATGGTATGTTAAGTTTTGAGTTAGGAGTTGCTCCGCAATCTCAAATATGGAAATATACATTCAAAGAAATAAATCCACCAGAAGGTTACAATCCAATTGTTGATTTAGCAATGACAGTAACATTTGACCAATATGGAAGAATATCAAATCAAGTATCAAGTAAACAAAGTAGATTAAATGCAGTTATGGAAGATAATTATTATAATTGTCATAACATATATGCAATCATATATAATGGAGATGTATCACCAGCTTACACAGTAAAAGTAGTAACTGAAGATGAAGAAACAGGAAAGAGAATTAATGGTTCAAGTATATATATGAACATAACAGATGCAACAACAGGAAACTTGATAACAGTACAACCAAAAACAGGAGCATCAGCTAGTAATGGTTCAATATCTCAAACATCAAATTTAGGAATAGACGGAAAGAATTATACAGATGAACAAATAAATGCAGAAGATAGTAATGCGCCTGTAATTGTAGAAAGAGGATTAACATATATTGATAATATTGATTATGAAGGAACAATAAACATAGAAATAAGTCAAAAAGGAACAGCAAAAGGATATGTTTATGGTTCACAACATACAGATGGAAATATTCAAATATCAACAAAATATGTACCACAATTAGATAATGATCCTACAGCTGAATTTACAGTAGTACAAAATGATGGATTTAATGTTATAGTTGATAATTCAAATAGAACAATAACAATTAAAATATTAAATGAATCACAAGTTGTATTTGATATAACAACAACAGAAAAAGCATCAAAACAAGAAACAGAAAGAGTAATAAAAGGAGTAAACTACAATATTACAGCTGAAATTCAAACTGCAACAGATAGTATCTTAACAGATATTGATGTTACAACACCATTATCAGATGAAAATGGACAAACAATAGCAAATGTTGGAAAAGCTTATGCTGGAAAAACAATAGTTTATACAATACATCAAAATACACCAGAGAAATATAAAGCTATCGAAGATATTCAAATAGAAGTAAAATATGACTCTAATGGTTATATTAAGTACTATGAACTATTATCTTCACAAGATAATGCAAGTATAAGTATCGAAAAAACAAAAGATAGAACAATAACAATTAATGTATATAATACAAAAATATTAAATGGATATACAGTATATGTTGAAAAACATGCTATGGATACAGAAATTGATGAAGAAGCTTATAATAGAGTATTAGCAGGAGCTAAATATAAAATAACAGTAAATCAAGAAGAAGCTGGAATTGAATATACAACTTGGACAGATGTAACAGACGAAGATGGTATAATTAGAGGATTAACATTCAATGGTTATGGTTATATAACAATAACTCTTGAAGAATTAGAAGCACCAGATGGATTTGCAATAGATACATTAAGACAAATAAGACTATATAGAGATGCAAATACTGGAAAAATAGAAGAAATAAGCGGAGATGTAAACTTCACAACAAATGAAGATTATACAGAAGTTTATTTAAAACCAGTAGATGTTCAAGCTGATGATAAATTTACATTAATAGTAAATAAATATTCAACAGCAAGTAACAAACGTATTACAGAAGACCAAGCTGAATTCAGAGCTGAATTACAAAAAGAAAACGAAGAGGGACAAATAACTTATAAAAATACAATTGAAAACATATTTACAGATAAAAATGGTAAAGCTATTATGGACAATATAGATATGCCTACAGAAACAGGAAAATATAAATTAATATTAACAGAGATAGAAGCACCAAAAGGATATGAAAAATTAGCCGAACCAGTAGAATTGGAAGTTACATTTGAAAGAGATTCAGCAGGAAAAATTATAATTTCAACAGTATCAGAAGATGAAGAGCATAATGTAACAATATCAAAGATAACAAAACAATTAATAGGATTAAATGTAGGAAATGATGTTGACGATAAAATACAAGAAGATGAATATTCATTAGACTTTACAAAAGTTGATGGAAATACAAATGAAGCAATTCCACAAACAGCAATCTATAAAGTAGCATTACCAGATGATTACAACACATCAGTATATACAGAAACCTCAGAAACAAAATTAGGACCTGGAAAACTAGACTATTGTTATATCGAACAAGATAAAGATTATAAAGTAAGATTAACACACATGAAACTACCATCAAAACCAGGAAGATATACATATGTTATTAAAGAAATTGTTGCTCCAGAAGGATATGCAAAAATTGATGAAGAATTAACATTAACTTTAGAATTTGTAAGACACGAGGAAGATGGAAAACTTTATATTGCAGATGCAACATCAAGCAATGATAAATACTTAAGAATAAATACACAAACACCTAGCGAAACTAATGTAAGATTTAGTGTTGATGTTATAAATTACCCAGCAGAACAGAATAAATTTACAATACATTATGACGCTAATGATAATGGAGAAGGAACAGTTGTACCAGAAGATCAAATAAAAGACAAAGATGTTGATATAGCATTAAGTACAACAGAACCAACAAGAACAGGATATACATTTGAAGGTTGGGCAACATTGCCAAATGGAACAGTAGCACAATTTAAACCAGGAGATACATTTACATTAAATCAAGATATAACTCTATATGCGATATGGGAAGAAGCACTATACTTGAAATCTGATAAATATAAAATTTCAAATGAAAATGATTATGCAACAGATACAAATTCAAATGAATATGTAAATGGAGATAAATATATATTTGGAATTAAGCCAGCAATAGGAGCAATGAAAAACTCAGAAGAAAATAAAGGAACAAACCTAGAAGAATTAAAAAATCATATTACAACAAATGCTGATAAAATAGAGGTTATAAAACAAGACAATACAATACTAGAAAATGGAGATTTAATAGGAACTGGAATGAAAATTGTATTAACAAAAGGAAATCAAAAAATTGAAATTATTGCAATAGTATTAGGTGATGTAAATAGCAACGGAAGTTTGGACGGTTCAGATAAAACAAATGCAAGTAACTTTATAAGTAAAGATGATTCAACTAGATTTGATACAATAGAAAAAATATTATCATTAGATGTAAATTTAGACGGAAAAATAAAACCATCAGACTTAACAGTACTAAGACAAGCATTAGCAAATGATGATAACAGTGGAATGGGGGTGTAGAATATGAATAAAATATTTAAAACTACTATAGTGCTAGTTGTTGTATTAGCAATAATAATGACGCCATTCATATATTCAAAAGCCACAGAAGAAAAACCATATATAGAAATCACCAAAGATATGACTAATTATAAAAAGGACAAAACAATAGAATTAACAATTAGTTTGAAAAACATGAAAAATAAAATATCATATATTGAAGCATATATAGATTATGACAAAGAAATATTTGAAGAAGTTACATCAAAAGATTTTTCAAATAGTTTAAATGTAGATACTTTAAGTTACTTTAGTTATAGTAATAAAGCCAACAAAATAGTAGTCGAATTTGATGAAGATACTGAAGTAACAGAACTTTGTAAACTAAAACTAAAAGTATTGGACAATATTGAAGATATAAGTACAACAAAATTTAAAGTTAGTTATGGAAATTGTTATTCTTATAATGATGACAAAACAATAGAATTTGGTGATGTCACAGAAACATTTGCTGAAAATAATGATGAAGAAAAATTATATTTATCAACAGAAAAATACAAAATTGGTGAAAACAATATAAAAGATTATGAAGATGGAGATAAATATATATCAAGAATTACAAAAGAAACAAAGTTAAAAGATTATATAAATAATCTAAAAACAAATGGAGAAATAACAGTAACAAAAGAAGATGGAACAAAATTAACAGAAGAAGAGTATGTCGGAACAGGCATGAAATTAACAGCAATAAAAGATAAAGAAAAAATAGAATTGAAAATAGCAGTATCAGGAGATTTAAATGGAGACGGAAAAGTTACGGCAACAGACTTATCAACCATGAACCAAACAATTTTAAAAACAACAAAACTAGAAAATGAATATAAGTTAGCAGCAGACTTAGATGAAAACAATAATATTACTGCAACAGACTTGTCTACATTAAATAAAATGTTACTAAAGATTCTATAAAATAAAGTTAGCACTTGAGCCAAAAGGCTTGAGTGCTAGCTAATAATATATTTTTTATGATTTAAATATTGTATTTATAATTATCATTTAAATTGATATAAAAATATGTAATAAAAATGTAATATAAATATAATATTCAAGTTATAAAATAATGAAAGTTTAGCTTCCGCAGAGTGTTATAAATTAGACTATTGTAAAATAAAAACAATGTACTTGAATAAAAAAAATATACATGTTAAATTAAAAATAATAAGAAATATTATAAGGGGGATATTATGCGAATGTTGAAAAATCAACCAAAATCTAAAATTATAAGTTTATTATTACTTGTTTCAATATTAATACAAATGGTAATGCCATTAACAACATTAGCAGCAGGGTTAACAGTAAGGTTTTCTTCTAGTGCAACAGAAATAAAAGCAGGAGATACAATTAGTGTTAATATTTATGTTACAGGAGGAGAAACTTCATATTTTTCAGCATATTTAGAATATGATGAAAGTGTTTTTGAAAAAATCACAAAGAATAGCATTTCAATAAATTCTAAACTTATTGCTGATGAAGATTATGGATTATGGACAAAAACATATTCTAATTCAAATGGAGTACAAAAAATAAGTATTTCAGAATCTGAAGGAACATCATTTACTGTACCAGATAATGGACTATTAGCTACAATAAAATTTAAAGCGATTGCAAATGCAACAACATCAACTATAAAATTCAACAATATAGCATTAGTTGATGTAAATAAAAGTGATATTGATGCGGGCAATATGAGCATAAAAATCCCAGAAAGTGGAGCAACTACTTATACAATAACATATAATCCTAATACAACAGATTTAGTAGAAAATATAATGTCAAGCGGAGTAAAAGTAGAGGGAAAAAATTACACAATAGCAAGTGCTCCATCAAGAGTAGGATATACATTTACAGGCTGGAATACAGCAGCAAATGGAAGTGGAACTCCATATGCAGCAAATGCAACATACTCAACAGATGCAGAATTAAATTTATATGCACAATGGCAAATAAAATCAGCAACATTAACAGTAAACCCAAATGGAGGAATTTGGGAAGGAAGAACAACAACACAAACATACACACAAAATTATCAAACAACAAAAGCTATAAGCAATCCAACAAGTGGACCAAATGGTTATATTGTAAGATTTAACTCTAATGGAGGAAATACAATAAATCAAATAATACAAACTCAAAGTTTTTCTAACTGGAATCTAACTGGTGGAGGACAATTAAATGGAACAACATACACATTTGGAGATACAGCTGGAACATTAACAGCACAATATGTAGGAGATGCAATAACATTACCAACACCAACAAAAACAGGAGCAACATTTAATGGTTGGTATACACAATTATCAGGCGGATCAAGAGTAGGTGGAGCAGGTGAATCATATACACCATCATCTACAACAACATTGTTTGCTCAATGGAATGAAGTACAATACACATTGACAGTAAATCCAAATAGTGGAACATGGAATGGAAGTAGTTCAATCCAAACTTTAAATGGAACATATAATTCAACAAAAACAATATCAAATCCAACAGCACCAAATGGTTATACTGTAACATTAAATGATAATGGAACAACAAGTAACATAGTTCAAACTAAAAAATTTAGTGGATGGACAAATGCAGGAAGCGGAAGCATAAGTGGAACAACATATACATATGGAGCTGGAGATGGAACAATAACAGCAAATTATACAGCAAATAGTGTAAACTTACCAACACCATCAAAAACTGGATATGTGTTTGATGGTTGGTATACAGCAGCAACAGATGGAAGTAAAATAACATCACCATATATGCCAACAAATAATACAACATTATATGCACATTGGACAGCAAATAGATATACAATAACATTTGATAATGCTGGAGGACAAAATTCAACACCAACGAAAGAAGTATCATATGGGCAAACATACGGAACATTACCAACACCAACAAAAGCAGGTTATACATTTGATGGTTGGTATAATGGAAGTACAAAAGTAACAGAAAGTGATATTGTAAATATAACAAGTAATACAACATTAACTGCTAGATGGTTAGGAAGTGAATATACAGTAACATTCGATCCAGATGGCGGAAATGTTAATCCAACAACAAAGAAAGTAATAAATGGTGGAACATATGGAACATTACCAACACCAACAAAAACAGGAAATATATTTAAAGGTTGGTATAAAGATACAACAAAAATAGAAGAAACAACAACTGTTGATATATCAACAAATATAACATTAAAAGCAAGTTGGGAAGTAATAAAATATACATTAACAGTAAACCCAAATGGCGGAACTTGGAATGGAAATACAACATCACAAAATTTTGGACAAGGATATGGAACAACAAAAACAATATCAAATCCAACAGCAACACCAAGTGGATATACAGTTAGATTTAATACAAATGGTGGAACAAGTACAGATTCATTACAACAAATACAAACAACAGCATTTGATGGTTGGAAATTAACAGGTGGAGGAACATTTGTAGCGCCAACATATACATATGGAACTTCAAATGGAACATTAACAGCACAATATACAGGAAATAATGTCACATTACCAAATGCAACAAAAACAGGATCTACACTTAAAGGATGGTATACATCAGGAACAGGAGGAACAAGAGTTGGTGGAGCAGGAGATGCATATACACCAACAGAATCAACAACATTGTTTGCACAATGGAATGAAACTGAATATACATTAACAGTAAATCCAAATGGAGGAGTTTGGAATGGAAGTGCATCAAATCAAACAGTAGTAGGAATATACAATTCAACAAGAACAATAGCAAATCCAACAGCACCAAATGGTTATACAGTTACATTGAATGATAATGGTAGAACAAATAGTATTGTACAAACAAAAACATTTAGTAGATGGATAAATTCAGGAAGTGGAAATATAAGAGACAACACAACATATACATTTGGAAATGGGGATGGAACATTAACTGCCGAATATACAGCAAATGTTGTAACATTACCAACACCAACAAAAGAGGGATATACATTTAATGGTTGGTATACAGAATCAACAGGAGGAAATAAAGTAAATTCTCCATATACTCCAAACAATGATATAACATTATATTCTCATTGGACAGCAAATAAATATACAATAACATTTAATAATGATGGAGGACAAAATTCAACAACAACAAAAGAAGTAACATATGGAGAAAAATATGGAACATTACCAACACCAACAAAAGATGGATATACATTCGATGGATGGTTTACAAGTAACGGAACAAAAATATCTGAAAATGATAATGTTAATATAACAGAAAATATAACATTAATAGCAAAATGGCAAGGAGAAAGCTATACATTAACAGTAAATCCAAATGGTGGTACATGGAATGAAAGTTCTGAAATTCAAACAGTAGTAGGAACATATAATTCTACAAGAGAAATATCAAATCCTATAGCACCAAAAGGATATACAGTAACATTAAATGATAGTGAAAATACAACAAGTGTTGTACAAACAAAAAGCTTTAATGGATGGGCAAAAACAGGAAGTGGTACAATAGCCGGCACAACGTATACATTTGGAAATGGAAATGGAGAAATAGTAGCTAACTATACTTCAAATAAAGTAACATTACCAATACCAACAAAAGAAGGATACACATTTAAAGGTTGGTTTACACAAGAAAATGGTGGAACAAAAGTTGAAACATCATATATGCCAGAAAGTGATATAACATTATATACACAATGGGAAGCAAATAAATATACTATAACATTTGATGGAAATGGAGTAACACTTGAACAAAATTCTAAAGAAGTAACATATGGACAAACATATGGAGAATTACCAGAACCAACAAAAGAAGGATATGATTTCGATGGATGGTATACAGAAGATGGAAATCTTATAAAATCAACTGATATTGTAAATATAACAAAAAATGTAACATTAACAGCAAATTGGAGTGTAAAAAAATACACAGTAACATTCAAAAATGATGATGGAAGTGTACTTTATACAACACTAGCTCAATATGGAAATAAAATAGTATATTCAGGAAAAACACCGGTTTCTACAAAAATAATCCCAGGATATGAATCAAAATTCAAAGGTTGGGAAAATGAAGAGGCACTTGAAAATATACAATGTGATACTACTGTTACAGCAATATATGAAGTAACAATCATCCAATATAAAATAATATACAATAATATTAGAGATTGTGATAATTCTAAAAATCCAACAGGGTACACAATAAAAGACAGTAATATAACATTAGAAAATTTAGAAGATAAGGAAGGTTCTAAATTCTTAGGTTGGTATGATAAAGCAGTTGAAGGAAACAAAGTAGAAAGTATAGATACTTCTAAATTGGAAAATATAATATTATATGCTCAATGGAAAGATGATAAATTATATCTAAAATCTGAAAAATATAAAGTTGGAGAAAATGATATAGACAATTATGAAGATGGAGATATCTATTTAGATAAAATACAACCAGAAACAACATTAAAACAATTAATGGAAAATTGTGATACAAACGGAATAATATCTGTTATAGATAAAAATGGAAAAGAAATAACAGAAGATGAAATTGTAGGAACAGGAATGAAGATAAAAGTTACTAGATATGGACAACAAATTCAATTAACAGCAGTTGTAATGGGAGACTTAGATGGAGATGGAAAAGTATCAGCAGTAGATTTATCAACATTAAATCAAGTTTTACTAAAGATAATACAAATAAATGGGGCTGAATTTAAAGCAGCAGATTTAGATGATAATAAAAAAATAACAGCAACAGATTTATCAACAATAAATAATACAATATTGAAAAATATAGAATTAACATACGATAAGAGTTTTGACAGAAAAACAAATGAATAAGATTTTAAATTTTAAATTTTAAAATATAAAAAAATGAAAGGAGAAACATATAATGAAAATAAAATTAAAAACATTAATAACAGTAAGTATTATGGCATTAATTGTAGTAATTTCTACAATATCAAATGCAGCCTCAGTAGGGATGTCATTATCAAGCAACTCAAAACTAAAGGCAGGTGATACTGTAACAGTAACAATGAGCTTAGGAAATATTGATGCTGGAAATGGAATTGATACAATTACAGCAGAATTAAACTATGATAAAAATGTTTTTGAAACAGTAGAAACATCAAACTTAATTGCAAGTAACAGTTGGACACCAACATATGCTTCATCAACAAATATGTTAACAGTGTTAAAAAATTCAAAAGTTACAAAAGGAGAAACAGTATTAACAATAACATTAAAAGTAAAATCAACTCTTAGTGTTAAATCAACAACTGTAACATTAAAAGATATTGTAGTATCTGGAGGTAGAGTTCAAGATGGTGGTACAGGAGACATAAATGTAAACAATGCTTCTGTAACAATTAATGCAGATTCTGATGCAATAAGCAAAAATGAAAATACAATTAGTAATACAACAACAACTACAAACACCACTACTAATACTACGAAACAAAATACAACTTTAAAAGATAATACTGTTACAAAAAAGTCAACATTGCCAAAAACTGGAATTGGACAAAGCGGAATAATAGCAATAGTTGTTATTGCAATAGTTGGAACATTTAGTTATGTATTATATAAAAAAACTTCAAAAGAAGTAAAATAGAGTAAAAAGAGCGGGCTTTCCCGTTCTTTTTTGATATTTTCATTATTAGCCGGTAATTTACGGTAACAGAAGGAGGTAATATGT
>ULPC01033822.1_pt1 | contig 35410 bp, 24 predicted proteins | sample 1953181 | NCBI WGS metagenome assembly ULPC01 (sample SAMEA4835620, study PRJEB28245) | human gut metagenome | biome: gut microbiome; material: fecal sample | place: Denmark | collected 2008
GGTTAGGACGAGAGATTTTCATTCTCTAAAGAGCAGTTCGACTCTGCTAGGGACTACAAACATTTAAGAAATAAAAAAAATAACATAAAGAAGATGGCAAATCACAAATCATCAATCAAGAGAATCCGTCAGGATAAGAAGAAGGCTTTGCACAATAAGTATTATGCAAAGACTATGCGCAATGCTGTCCGCAAGTTGCGCAACATGTCTGACAAGGAAGAGGCTGCAAAGCTCTATCCTACTGTTCAGAAGCTTTTAGACAAGTTGGCTAAGATCAACGTTATCCACGACAACAAGGCTGCAAACTTGAAGTCTGGTCTTACAAAGCACATCGCTAAGTTGGCCTAACTTATAAGTCAAAGCAAAGAAATAAATAAGGCTGCAATCCTATTATAGGGTCGCAGCCTTATTCTTTTCTATGAACCCGACTACCCATTTCCTGCATCATAAAATCTTCCCATCACAACCGGTTTATACTACAACATACCCTATAAAAATGCGCAAAACGATTATTAAATAGCTTTTTCAAGACACTTTTGCCGCTAAAGTTCACATTCTACGTTTTTTCTTCACTTTTTGGTGATTTTTCACAAACAAAAGTTCCTGTTTCTCAGCTTTTTTTAGTATCTTTGCACAGAAATAAGACAATACTAAAATGGCAGAAAATCAAAACAACGCAAATAATTACTCTGCGAGTAACATTCAGGTTCTGGAAGGCCTGGAAGCTGTTCGCAAACGTCCGGCGATGTATATTGGGGACATCTCCGAAAAGGGGCTTCATCACTTGGTAAACGAGACAGTAGACAACTCTATTGACGAAGCAATGGCGGGCTACTGTACCGACATCGAAGTTACCATCAACGAAGACAACTCTATCACCGTAGAAGATAATGGTCGTGGTATCCCTGTGGATATGCACGAGAAACTACATAAATCAGCCCTCGAAGTCGTTATGACCGTGCTTCACGCAGGTGGTAAGTTTGACAAGGGTTCTTACAAGGTATCTGGCGGTTTACATGGTGTGGGTGTAAGTTGTGTGAATGCACTTTCTACCCACATGTTGTCACAGGTGTTCCGTGGCGGCAAAATCTACCAGCAGGAATATGAGAAGGGTAAGCCTCTCTATCCGGTTAAGGTGGTAGGTGAAACCAACAAGCGCGGTACACGCCAGCAGTTCTGGCCAGATCCAACCATCTTTACTCACACTGTCTATAAGTGGGACATCATTGCCAACCGTATGCGCGAGTTGGCATTCCTCAATGCAGGTATCAAGATTACCTTGAGAGATTTGCGCCCTGACGAGGAAGGTAAGACCAAGGAGCAGGTTTTCCACGCTAAGGATGGTTTGAAGGAATTCGTCCGTTACGTAGACCGTCACCGCACTCATCTCTTCGATGATGTTATCTATCTGAAGACAGAAAAGCAGGGTATTCCTATCGAGATTGCTGTGATGTACAACACAGATTACTCTGAGAATATCCACTCATACGTCAATAACATCAACACCATTGAGGGTGGTACCCACCTGACTGGTTTCCGTATGGCGTTGACCCGCACCTTGAAGGCTTACGCAGAAGCTGACCCAACCATCTCTAAGCAGATTGAGAAGGCAAAGGTAGAGATAGCACCAGAAGACTTTCGCGAGGGTCTTACTGCCGTTATCTCCATCAAGGTAGCTGAACCTCAGTTTGAGGGACAGACCAAGACTAAGCTCGGTAACAGCGAGGTACAAGGTGCCGTTCAGCAGGCTGTAAACGAGGCTTTGTCTGATTATCTGGAAGAACATCCAGACGAGGCAAAGCGAATCTGCGAAAAGGTTGTCCTGGCTGCTACGGCCCGCATAGCTGCCCGCAAGGCACGTGAGAGTGTACAGCGCAAGAACTTCATGACAGGTGGTGGTCTTCCTGGTAAACTTGCCGATTGCTCAATGAAGGATCCTAAAGAATGCGAGATCTTCCTCGTCGAGGGAGATTCCGCCGGTGGTTCTGCCAAGCAGGGTCGCGACCGTTTCCGTCAGGCTATTCTCCCATTGCGTGGTAAGATTCTGAATGTAGAAAAGGTACAGTGGCACAAGGTATTCGAAGCTGAGTCTGTCATGAACATCATCCAAAGTATCGGTGTCCGCTTCGGTGTAGATGGCGAAGACAGCAAGGAGGCTAATACCGACAAGTTGCGTTACGACAAGATTATCATCATGACCGATGCCGACGTCGATGGTTCTCACATCGACACATTGATTATGACACTCTTCTATCGTTTCATGCCAAAGGTTATTGAAGAAGGCCATCTGTATATCGCTACCCCACCACTCTACAAGTGTACTTATCGCAGCAAGGTAAGCGAGTATTGCTATACAGAGCAGCAGCGCCAGGCATTCATCGACAAGTATGGAGATGGAGTAGAAGACAAGAACATCCACACCCAGCGATACAAAGGTTTGGGTGAGATGAACCCAGAGCAGCTTTGGGAAACTACTATGGACCCATCTACACGCTTGCTCAAGCAGGTTACTATCGAGAACGCAGCCCAGGCTGATGAGATCTTCTCTATGTTGATGGGTGATGATGTAGAACCACGCCGCGAATTTATCGAGCAGAATGCCACATACGCAAACATCGACGCTTAAGACAATTCAACTAATTTACATAAGGGGCTGTGCCATTTGCCAATAAATGACACAGCCTCTGCTTATATAAAACCCAACAAACCAACTTATGAAACATTTACTTATCTCTTGCCTATTACTCTCTGCAGCAGGCACACTCCAGGCTGTCCCAAAGAGTAATATTCCACCGCTGAAGCTTTGGTACAATAAGCCAGCTACAGCCTTTGAAGAATCATTACCTATCGGTAACGGTAAGTTAGGTGCATTGATCTATGGTGGAGCCAACAATGACTCTATCTATCTCAACGACATCACCTTGTGGACAGGAAAGCCTGTCAATCGCGAGGAAGGAGGGGATGCCTACAAATGGATACCAAAGATTCGCGAGGCTCTGTTCAAAGAAGATTACAAGGCAGCCGACTCTTTACAACTGCATGTACAAGGACACAATTCAGAATACTATCAGCCACTTGCCATCATCAATATCAAAGATGCAAATAAAGGACAATTCAGTAACTACAAGCGTGAATTGAGCCTTGACAACGCTACGGCAGCATTGAGTTATACAAGAGGGGGAATACAATACCAGCGAGAATATTTCGCATCACATCCGGACAAGATGATTGCCATTCACCTGACAGCTACACAGAAGAAAGCTATCAACTGCGACATCTCTCTCACCTCTCTGATTCCTCATCAGGTAAAAGCTTCCAATAAGCAACTCACCATCACGGGCCATGCTATGGGAAAGCCTGAGAACAGTACCCACTTCTGCTCCATCCTCAGCATCAAAAACCAGGACGGAACCATTACTGCCTCTGATTCTATCCTCCATCTGCAGGGCGTAAGCGAAGCTGTTATCTATTTAGTGAATGAAACCAGCTACAACGGATTCGACAAGCATCCGGTAAAAGAAGGGGCTCCATATATTGAAAAGGTTAACGACAATGCCTGGCACTTGGTCAACTATACCTATCCAGAGTTAAAACAGCGTCATATAACCGATTATCAGAACATCTTCAACCGTGCCAAGTTTGCACTCAAGGGAGCAAAGTTCGACAACAAGCGAACCACCGACCAGCAACTCTTTGATTACACTGAGAAAGAAGAGCAAAACCCTTACCTGGAAATGCTCTATTTCCAATATGGAAGATATCTTCTTATCAGCTGTTCGAGAACTCCAGGCATTCCTGCCAATCTCCAGGGACTTTGGGCTCCGGCACGAAAATCTCCTTGGCGTGGAAACTACACCATCAACATCAACCTGGAAGAAAACTATTGGCCAGCAGAGGTAACCAACATGTCTGAGCTTGTAATGCCTGTAGACGGACTGGTGAAAGCCATGTCTGTAACAGGAAAATATACAGCAAAGCACTATTATGGAATTGAAAATGGCTGGTGCGGTGGACACAACACAGACGCATGGGCAATGACCAATCCTGTTGGAACCAAGAAAGAGAGTCCTAAGTGGAGCAACTGGAACATGGGAGGTGCCTGGCTTGTACAAACCTTATGGGATCACTACGATTACACCCGCGATAAGGAATATCTACGCCAGACAGCCTATCCATTGATGAAAGGTGCAGCAGACTTCATGCTTGACTGGATAATAGAGAACCCGAAGAAACCGGGCGAACTGATTACTGCCCCTTGCACTTCACCTGAGGCAGAATATATCACCGACAAGGGCTATCAAGGCTGCAGTTTCTATGGAGGTACTGCCGATCTTACCATATTGAGAGAATTGTTTAAAAACACACTCAAAGGTGCTCAGATTCTCGGTATAGATCAAGCATATCAGGCAAAGTTACAGGATGCTATCAATCGTCTGCACCCTTATCAGATAGGAAAGCGCGGTAATCTGCAGGAATGGTATTACGATTGGGATGACCAGGATTGGCATCATCGCCACCAGTCACACCTTCTCGGTTTACACCCATTCTATCAGATTTCATTAGATAAGACTCCAGATTTAGCAGCAGCTGCTGCCAAGACTCTTGAGATAAAAGGAGACTTCTCTACCGGTTGGAGCACAGGATGGCGTATCAGTTTATGGGCTCGCCTGCACAGAGCAGACAAGTCATATTCTATGATCAGGAAATTGCTTAACTATGTACATCCGGGCAATTACAACAATCCGAAGAATCGCCCTTCAGGAGGAACTTATCCAAATCTCTTTGATGCCCATCCACCTTTCCAGATAGATGGCAACTTCGGAGGCACAGCAGGCGTATGTGAGATGCTGATGCAATGCGATGGCGAGACTATGCATCTTCTTCCTGCTCTACCTAAAGAATGGCCTGCAGGCGAAATTAAGGGTATCAAAGCACGAGGAAACTACGAGATTAATCTCGTATGGAACAATGGAAAAGTCAGCAAAGCTTCCATCACCAGCAAGAATGCCGGAAACCTGACCGTCAAGTATAATGGTAAGCAGAAAGCATTAAATTTCAAGGCTGGCGAAACAAAACTCATAAAATAGACAAATAATAATCTATGAGATATTTTACAATTCTCATCTTTACAACTCTCTGGGTGCTGAATTCCTATGCACAGGAATTCGGTACCCATTGGGTATCATATCCATTCCCCAATGATTCTTCTGAGATATTATACAGGAAAATCTATCATCTGGATCAAAAGCCTTTAAAGGCTGAGATAAACATGGCAAGTGGAGGAAATACCCGCCTATACATCAACGAAAGAAATGCTACGCCAAGCATTTTCAACGAAGGAGCCAGAGACAGCATCCTTCTGATGCAAACCATAGATATCTCCAGATATCTGAAAAAGGGCGAAAACATCATCGCGGTCTGGTATGCACCAGGAAGAATAAGAAATAAGAGCAAACAACTCTCGCTGGAACTTCATGGCTGGTATACAGACTCTGTTCCTTTTTATCATAAAGCAGACGAAACATGGTGGTGCAAACCCCTGAAGGGCGGCTGTTACAACGAAAAGGAACACTTTGACAATAGAATATACACTACTGAGTGGAAATCGGCTGAATACCAATCTTCAGGATGGGTTCATCCGACAGGCGCCTTCAAAGATACGGTAAACTATATTTTTGTTGACCAGCTGCCATACCTCACCCAGAACAAACTTCAAATGGTATTAGAACCATACCAGGAGGAATTTGATCATCAGGGATGCCGTATAGACTTCGGACGTCCGTTCCGTGGAACCATCAGGCTCACGATACGCAATGCCAGCAAAGGAACAACACTTCATATTAACGGAAACCAATATGTATGCAGTGGCGAAATGGACGAGCAAGCCTATTACCGCATCCATGCTGAGCATCAAAAAGATTTCGTGATAACATGGGATAAAGGCTTCAGAAGAAGTAATATCACAAATATAGAAGGATTAGAGATTTCGGAATAAGCTCAACAGCGTTTCGAAATCTCTTTTTTTATAAAACAAAAAAAGACTTCGGAACTATTATCTTCCAAAGTCTCTAACTGAATTTAGTCTTCCAATTCCGCAAGTACTTGCTCTGCCACTTCGCAAAGCTCATCATACCATTCCTTGCCGAACTTCTCTACCAGCGGCCCCTCCAGGAACTTATAAACAGGAAGGTTCAACTCCTCACCCTTCTTGATGGCATCCTTGCAGATGCGCCACTTGTTATAGTTGATGCCATACACCTCGTTGCCGAAATTCTTGGCACGGATTGGATACAAAGCACAGGAGATAGGCTTCTTGAACTTCGACTTTCCTTCGCGATAAGCACGCTCCAAGGCACAGAGACAACAATTCGGAATCGTATGTCCATCGCCCAGGTCTTTCAAATCCTGGTAGCAGGTAAACACGCAATCCTTACCATTCACGATGCTCGTCACCAAATCGCCTTCAATATCGGTATAAGCCACGCCCTGCTTATCAATGATAGCCTGGGCAGAAGCTGAGAGATCATCCCAAACTACATCCAGCGCATTCTCTATCTCCATTATCTCATCCAGGGTAACAGGAGCTCCCGCATCGCCTTCGATGCAGCACTCGCCCTTGCAGGCATCAAGGTCGCAACAGAATTTTTCGGTGATAATATCAGGTGAAACCAACACGTTGCCCACCTGCAGAATACGCAGTTCGTCTTTCTTCATAATGTTTTTGAGATGAATAAATTTCTTTGAGTGTATAATAAAAATAATGATAGCTACCCATGAGTGGATAGCTATATATTAATAGGTGTACCTACCATTGGATAGGCGTAATTCCGTTCTGCTGCAGATACGCATTGCAGCGGGAGAAATGATGATTGCCAAACCATCCGCCTCTGTTGGCAGATAATGGCGATGGATGCACACTTTCCAATATCAGATGCTTGCTTGTATCGATGAGTTTCGCCTTGCTCCGGGCATAACCGCCCCAAAGGATAAACACCAGGTGCTCCTTATCCTTGCTGAGCGCCTGGATGGCAGCATCGGTAAACTCCTCCCAGCCTTTGCGCTGATGACTCGCAGCCTGATGGGCACGAACGGTCAACGTGGCGTTGAGCAACAATACTCCCTGCTTTGCCCAGCGGGTCAAATCGCCCGTGGCTGGCATCGGAATACCGAGATCCATCTGAATCTCCTTGAATATATTAATCAATGATGGTGGGAAAGTGATTCCGTCCGGCACAGAGAAACTCAGTCCCATCGCCTGACCCGGCTCATGGTATGGATCCTGTCCGATAATCACTACCTTCACATCATCAAAAGGACAGAGATTGAAGGCATTGAAAATCAAGCGGCCAGGAGGATAACAGGGCGTACGCAGGTATTCCTCTTTCACGAAGTTTGTGAGGTCAACAAAATACTGCTTGTCGAACTCTTCTCCTATATGCTGTCTCCAACTTTCTTCTATCTTTACGTTCATGCTTAATATAAATTCAAAAGTATCTTAAGATACTTACGCAAGTATCCTAAGATACTTGGCCAAGTATCTTAGGATACTTTTTTGAGGTATATAAAATCGTTTTTACTTGTTGTCAGAAATCAAGTTCTCACCTGTCATATCTGCAGGCTTCTCCAAGCCCATGATGTGGAGGATAGAAGGAGCAACGTCTGCCAAACGGCCATCCTTAACGGTAGCTGAGTTATTGTCAGTTACGTAGATGAATGGAACTGGGTTCAAAGAGTGAGCGGTGTTTGGTGTACCGTCCTCGTTGATAGCGTGGTCTGCATTACCGTGGTCAGCGATGATGATAGCCTCATAATCGTTAGCCTTGGCAGCCTCGATAACGTCCTTTACGCAGTTGTCAACAGCGTGAACAGCCTTAGCGATAGCGTTGTAGATACCTGTGTGACCTACCATATCACCATTAGCGAAGTTTACAACGATGAAGTCGTACTCCTGAGTGTTGATTGCACCCACCAACTTATCCTTTACCTCGTAAGCGCTCATCTCTGGCTTCAAGTCGTAAGTAGCCACCTTTGGAGAAGGAACCAGGATACGGTCCTCGCCCTCGTATGGAGTCTCACGACCACCATTGAAGAAGAATGTTACGTGAGCATACTTCTCAGTCTCTGCAGTGTGGAGCTGCTTCTTGCCCTGTGCGCTCAAGTACTCACCGAGGGTATTCATTACGTTCTCCTTAGGGAAGAGGATGTGAACGCCCTGGAAGCTTGCATCGTATGGAGTCATGCAGTAGTACTGCAAGTCCTTGATGGTGTGCATGCCTTCCTCTGGCATATCCTGCTGAGTCAATACCTGTGTCAACTCCTTGGCACGGTCGTTACGGTAGTTGATGAAGATAACAACATCACCCTCCTGGATAGTACCGTCAACCTTTGAGTTATTGATTGGCTTGATGAACTCGTCTGTTACGTCCTCATCATAGCTCTCCTGCATTGCCTTCACCATATCGTCAGCCTGCTTACCCTTACCCTCAACGAGCAAGTCGTATGCTTCCTTCACACGGTTCCAGCGCTTGTCACGGTCCATAGCATAGAAACGACCTACGATGCTTGCGATGTGTGCACCGTTCTTGTCGCAGCAAGCCTGAACCTCCTCGATGAAGCCCTTACCGCTCTTAGGGTCTGTATCACGGCCATCCATGAAGCAGTGAACGTATGTCTCCTTCAAACCATATTCCTTACTAATCTCAATCAACTTGAAGAGGTGATCCAAAGAAGAATGAACACCACCGGTAGAAGTCAAGCCCATCAAGTGGAGTTTCTTACCAGTCTTCTGAGCATAGCTGTAAGCGTTGATGATCTCCTGATTCTTCAAGATATCACCGCTCTCGCAAGCCTTGTTGATCTTAACGAGGTCCTGATATACCACACGACCAGCACCGATGTTGAGGTGACCTACCTCTGAGTTACCCATCTGACCGTTAGGAAGACCAACGTCCTCGCCACAAGTCTGGAGAGTAGAATGTGCTGAAACTGCTGTCAAATAATCGAGATAAGGAGTTGGAGTCTTGAAGATAACATCACCCTTATCATGCTTACCGATTCCCCATCCGTCGAGAATCATTAAAAGAGCTTTTTTTGCCATAATTACATAAAATAATTTAAATTCGAATTTCAGTGTGCAAAGTTACAACAAAATAGGTGAAGGACAAAATAAATTAAGATAAAAAAACTTCCTTCTTTCAACAAAAAAATATATGGAGACAAGGTTATAAGGGATTTTGACTTTTTAATTGATTTTTATTTGGAACATAACATTATTTTTTGTATCTTTGCAACTGATAATATCTTATTATTATCCCAATGATTATGCAAGAAACGAACAATATATTAGCAATATTAGATAACTACCTCCACGACAATCCTGATGAGATTGCAAAGGAGATGGCAAACGACTTCAGAAAACGAAGAATAGAGAAGAATCTGACACGTGAGCAAGTGGCAGACAAGTCAGGCGTTGCAGTCAGCAACATCACCAGATTCGAACAAAAGGGCCTCATCTCCCTCAAAAATCTGATAGGTATCGCCATAGCTTTGGAATACACATCAGAAATCAAGAACGTCTTCTCGCAACCCAAGTACTCCACCATGGAGGAGTTGCAACAGATAAAAAGAAACGCTAACAAGAAAAAGGCTTACAGACAATGAAACATATAGAATCTTTAGCCGTGAAATATCACCAGGAGAAAGTCGGCACACTGTCATTGAGTGCCGATGGAAAAGTATGCACCTTCGAGTATGCCAATCAGTGGTTAGCATCAGGCTTTAGTATCTCTCCGTTGGAATTGCCACTGAAGCCTGGTCTTTTCATTGCCAAAGCCACCCCTTTCAACGGGAACTTTGGCATCTTCGAAGACAGCCTTCCCGATGGATATGGTAGATACCTATTGCATAAAGCCTTGCTAAAAGAGGGAATCAACGACTTTGAGCTATCTGCTCTCGACCGACTGAGCATCGTGGGCAATGGAGGTATGGGCGCATTGACCTACGAACCTATAACTTCTGGCCAGACAGGACACGAGATAGAGGACTTTGACCTTTTACAAGCCAAAGCCTTGGAAGTATTGAAGGAGCAACAGGATAATGACGCAGGATTGCTATTATATAATAGTGGTAATAGTGGCGGTTGTCGCCCGAAAGCCATTTTCACAAATGAGGATGGTCATTGGTTGGTCAAGTTTCGCCATACCTACGACCCACAAGATATGGGAAAGCAAGAGTATCATTATAATGAGATAGCCAAGCAATGTGGCATCCAAGTACCAGAGTTCAAACTGGTAAACAACAAGTATTTTGCCTGCCGTCGCTTCGACATTTCTCCAACAGGCGAACGTATTCACGTAGCCACAGCTGGAGCCTTGCTCAACGTTTCCCTTTCCAACCCTATTCTCGATTATCTCAACCTTTTGGCGCTTACAGGTTATCTTACCCAAAGCCAAGAGGATGTGGAAGAGATGTTCCGCCGCATGGTTTTTAATTACATAATGGACAACAAGGACGACCACTGCAAGAACTTCTCTTTCTTGGTTCAGAAAGAGAGCGATGGCAAATGGCACTGGCATTTAGCTCCTGCCTACGACCTCACCCATTGCACCGAGGGATATAATGGAGAACACGCAACATCTGTAAATGGAACTGGGCATCCGACCGTAGAGGATATGATTGCCGTTGGCGTAAAGAATAAAATGAAGGAAAAGAGATGCCGCGAAATCTACGAAGAGGTAACCGAACAATGCTAGAATAAAAGCGAACTATCTGCGTGCGCTGTGTGGCCTATTCCTTACAACGGAATTACAATAAAAAAGCCTCTATCTCTTTTTCTGGGATAGAGGCGTTTCTGTTTAATCTATTTCATTTTGCACAAACCACTAATTATTTCTGCTTCAGATAGTTCAACTGAACCTTAGGAGCACAAGCATTGCTTGTCTTCTCGGTATATTCTGCCACCTTCAATGTAGCAGTTCCCTTGATATTGCCCCTTTCTCCAATCTTCCAGATTCCTATAGGGGTACATATTTCTAGAACCTTATTAACGCAATACTATTATATTGGTAAGAATGTCTCATTGCTATCTAATTAAGGTGGCGTAATTGCTCATCAAACATTTTTGCCTTCCCATTCAAGCCAAACATCAAACCCAACATTCTTTTTCGTTTCATTGTAATATTGGAAGATTTCATATCCAAGATATTACTTATTTCATAAGGTGCAAAACCAAGTCTAATCAGTAGACACATTCTAAAATCATCTAGGGGCAGCTTTGTTTTAAAAGCCAATATCTTCTTACAAAACATTGGGAATAAGCGAAATAAATAGGTTTCTAAAGAAATCCAATCTTTATCGCTTACAGAACCATGTCCTTGTCCTACCAAACGAAATACACGACAAATATCACTTGCTTGAGCTTCCTCATCACGCAATTGAGCATCAGAGATTATATTAGCCAGCTGTTTCTTCAAATTCATTATAAGTTCCTCATTTTTCTTGGTTATTTCTTCTATTTGATGTTCTTGCAGTAGCTTTCGATGCTCTTTAGCCTTCACCAAAAGTTCAACTTTATTTTTATAAGTCAAGACTACTTTTTCATGTAATACTTTTTTATGTTTATACCATAAGACTAGGCAGAATATGCAAACTGCGACCAAGAAAGAAACTCCTATTAAGCATAGTTTCAAGAAAGATGATTCTTCTATCTTTTTGTTTGCAAGTTTTTGATATCGTGCATAATTATAAAACTGTTGCATATTTTGCATTTCATGCGAAGATAACTGCAACATCCGTTTATCATTTATTTGATAAGCTAAGTCGGCATACTTTGCTAAAGAATCTTTTATACCTATCTTTTTATATAGTAGGTAAAGTCCATGATTACCTGCCTCTTGACAATCACTAGATTCATTATTCCACAAAGTTTGCCTAAAATATTTTTCAGCAGCCCCAAATTGACCAGACTTCAGACAAAACATACCTTTATTATAATAAAAGATCTCATAACCTTTAGCAATATGTCCATATTTATCAAACAGTCCCGAGGTCTTCTCATAAATATGCATCAGCGTCTTAGCTTTTTGCAAATTCCCTTGCTTCACATATATACCAAACATGGTGCCGCTTATAAAAGCTGCTAGCTGTTTCTGTCCTATCATTTTCAATAAAGATACAGACTTTTCCGTTACTCTTAATGCCTCATCAAAATTACCCAACATATTATATCCACTACTCGCATAACTTAGGAAAATTGCAGCAGAAAGGGTATCTTTTGCCAACAATGCACATTTGTAAGCATTAGTATCTGCCTCGATTGCATCTTTTGGCAAAAATTGACGGATAAACAATTCTGCCTTTTGACCAAAAATGCGAGCTTTCAAAGCAAACATACAACTATCTGTTGCTTCAGTTAAAAAAACCAAGGCCTTATTATAGTTCTCCAACGCCAACGGCATTTCACCTTCATCACGAAAAGAGCAACCTAACAAATAAAAAGCACTAGCTTTTTCTTTATCATTTCCACTAATATCGAAAAAATTTGCCACCTCAGTCATTCTTTTCGAAGCAGGCATTTTTCTATGCTCTCTATTTAGAGAATCTGCCTGTTTTATATAATAAGACATTTTCTCCCTTTTGGAATGATTGACCATTAAACATGAACAAAATCCCAATAGTACAAATAAGAAAAGAATAACTTTTATAATATTTTTCTGCATTACAACCATAACTGTTATTTTAAAGTTACTACAAAGGTACAAAATATTTTTAGATTTTTTCAATTCCCCTTATTCAAAACTATCTCAAAAAAACAAATAGAAGTAAAAAAACACGATGAAATCGATGTTTTTTTAAATCTAAGCCACTAGAAATTGAAAAACTTGTGTAAACTTTTCACCTCATTATTCTCATAGTATCGTACATTTTTCATAATTTTGCACCAAACATCAAATAATTAAAATATGAAACATTTACAGTTTATTCTAGGCACAATTGCAATTTGTACTTGTTGCTATGCAAAAGAAGTTCATGGTTATTCTATAGGAACAAGTATTCCTATGAAAGAATCTTCGTAGATATACCGTCAAAACCACCAAGACCTAGGAGTATAAGAAAATCACCAAAAGTTTACCAAGACGGACATTCTCTAATTTTGCCACCTTCCTGTATAAAGATTGAAATTCAAAAGGATGGTCAAACTCTTTATGAGACATTCCTCACAAAAGCAGAAGATGCCATAGGCATACCAGAGACTATCACAGGAACTTGTTTATTATATATTACTCTATCAAATGGAGAACAATATTATGGTATAATTAATCTCTAACTATTAAATAAATATAATTATGAAATCTTATCTTTTAAAAATCTTCACAAGTTGCGCTGCTTTGTTTTTAATAGCAGCATGTACAGAAGAGATGGAATTGGTTTCTCCTAGTACATTATCTCTGTCTTCTTCTGTTGACTCAGATTACAGCCACCCTTCAATGTATTATTACTATCAAGGGGAGAAAGTGTATCTCAAGATTAATCCTACCACCTATTATGCAGCAAGAACAAGCAACCATTCTGCCGATGATATTGTCACTTGCATCAACACTTACGCACCAGGTGTAGCAACATTTCACGCTCCAAAAAGAACTGAAAGTAAACAAAAAGAGAACACTATAGCCCCAATTGCACAAAAAGAAGCATTCACAACCAGCTACAGCTTGCAGAATACTGTATCCTCTGACAATTATGTCGCCAAACTTCACAACATCGCAAAAAACAATGACATCATATATGTTACACCTTGCTTTGTATCTGAAGATAACAAAGAGTTCTCAAACTCACCATATATCTATGTCAAATTAAAAGAGAAAAAAGATACTGCACTATTAAAAGAAGTCGCACAGAAATTGTCACTCGACTTCTGCGAAAATGTATCATATATGCCACTTTGGTATAAGGTATCATGTCTGAACAACAAACAAGAATGTTCTATCGAACTCGCAAATAAAGTTTATGAAACAGGACTTTTCGAGAGTGCAGAACCTGGCTTTGTAGGAGCAATTCTACCTGCGACTAGGCATAGCGATCCATTTTACAATGACCAATGGGGATTGGAAAATACAGGTCAATACGAAGGTACTAGTGGAATTGACATAAAAGCTAAAGATGTTCATTCTTTGTCAAATGGAACCGGCATTACTATTGGGATTTTAGATTGCGGTGTTGAATACTCCCACCCGGACTTATTACCATATACTAAATCATATGATGCATATAAAGATATAGAATATCAAGGTAGCTCCACCATTTATAAGACCAACCTCTATGTAGACGACAATGTAAATGAAAAAGAAAGAGCTCATGGAACCTGCTGTGCAGGAATCGCTGGTGCACAAAGCAATTCATCTTCATTAGGTGGAACCATCAATACAAATACAATTGGCATATGTGGAGTTGCCAATTCTTGCATGATAGCATCAATCAGCCTTCCTATTTCTATTGCCGACCAAGCATCTTTCGCAAGAGGATTTGCATGGGCATCCCAAAACAAAATAGATGTTATCAGCTGTTCATGGAGATGTAATACACCTAGCGATATTATAACCGAAGCCATCAAGCAAGCCGCAACAAAAGGAAGAAACGGCAAAGGTTGCACCATAGCTTTTGCTACAGGTAATGAGAATCTTGGACAAATTAGTTATCCTTCTTCATTAGATGAAGTAATTAGCGTGGGGGCTATAGATATGTTTGGGAAAAGAAAAATTGTCGGAAGCCGCTATGAACCCAAATGGGGTAGCAATTACGGAGAAGGGATTGATGTTGTCGCTCCTGGCATCAGAATTTCAACAACTGATATTTCTGGGAATGGAGGTCTAAACAGTGGTTCTACCGTACAAAAAGACGCAGGACTAATAGACTATCAAGACAACAATTATACAAAAATTTTTGACGGGACTTCCGCAGCTACCCCATTTGTTGCAGGAATAGCTGCACTTATTCTTGAAAGGAAGCCATCATTAACGAGCAAAGAAGTTAGAAGCATCATACAATCGACGTGCACTAAGCTACCTGACTATTTTACAAGCACTACAAGCTCATCAAAAACAGATGGTTCTTGGAATCTAGAAGTAGGATATGGACTTGTCAATGCCTATAACGCTGTGGCAAAAGCAATAATGGGTAACAGGCAATACGTAATAACAGGAAATACTCTTCTTACAAATACCACATGGAATAATTTTATTGTTTCAAACATTCCTAGAGGAACATATATTACATGGAGCATTTCAGATAATGAAAACTTCACGATTTCACGAAATGGCTATAATTCCGTATTAGTCAAAGCCAAACAAACAGGTAAGTCAGCTATACTAACAGCGACGATCACAACGACTAGCGGAAGTAGCATGCAATCTATCTCAATAGAAATTTCATCATTATATTAATAATTCAAGTTTTGCGAATTCAGAAGTTAAAGGAGCTAAGACAAAAGTCTTTTGACGAAGATTTAAAGCAATATACGCCTAAACTCCTTTAACTTCTTAATATACAAACGTTTAATTATAAAAAATATAATTTTCCTTAAAAAACATCACAAAAAGATACATTCTTATGAAATAAATGATATATTTGCAATAATTTTTTAAATAACAAAGCATATGAAACAAACATTATCCACACTTTTCGCAATCATTGCCTTTTTTTGTCTGACAAGTTGTAGCAGTGATGAAGAAGATTACAGAATTACAGGGGTGTACGAAACGACCCACAATGATTTAAATCTACCACAAACTGTTATTAACAGCAAGGAAGAGTTAAAGAACTACATACAACAATACCTGGTCACCTGGGAAAGTACCCTAAACAAGGAACTTGAAGGCGACTTTTCAAATTATAGTATAATTTCATATTGTTATTATACAAGCATCAAACCTCAGAAAATAGAATATACAGAGGACAACAATAATATTACTGTTTACTGTGAATGCGGCATGCACGTTGAAATGGCGTTACCTTTATGTTACTTTATCAAGGTTAAACCGAAAATACCATCCAACGCCAAAGTAAACTTAGTCGTTAATGGAACGGAGATTCCTAATTAGTAAAAAGCCTATCACTTGACAATCAATCAAATGATAGGCTTTCTTATTAACACACAATCCTTAATTGCGGAAAAAATTATTTATTCTGCTTCAGATAGTTCAACTGAACATTAGGAGCGCAAGCATTGCTTGTCTTCTCGGTGTATTCAGTAACCTTCAATGTAGCAGTACCCTTGATGTTCTCTACATCACTACCTACCTTGAAGAGATAGTTACCTGCATCAACCTTCCACTGGCTGTTGGCCTCATCGAAGCTGGCAAGATCGCGCTTTTCGAGGGTCATCTTCAAAGTCTGGCTCTCACCTGGATTCAGCAACTTGGTCTTGCCGAAGGTCTTGAGTTCCTTGGCAGGCTTCTCATAAGCACCCTTAGGAGCGGTGACATAAACTTCAGCAACTTCCTTGCCGGCAACCTTACCGGTATTCTTGATAGTTACGCTAACCTCGATATTGTTGCCTTTAGCCTTGACAGATGGCTTGCCAAACTCGAAGGTAGTATAGCTCAAACCATAACCGAATGGATAAGCCACATTCTTCTTGAAGGTATCGAAGTAGCGGTAGCCTACATAGATATCCTCCTCGTGGTTGCTATAATCGTAACCCTTGATATTACCCTTGCTCCAATCCAGCAGATTCTTGTAGGTGTACAAATCGTAATCCTTGGCGAAGTTGGCAGTAGATGGATGATCGGTAGCTGCGATAGGCCAGGTCATGGTCAACTTACCCGATGGATTCACCTTACCGGTCAGGATATCAGCTACAGAGTTACCGCCCTCGATACCTGGCTGCCATGCAACGAGAATAGCATCCACACGGTCTCTCCAGCTGGCAGTCTCCATCACAGAACCAGAATTGATGATGACAATCACCTTCTTACCCTTGGCATGGAAAGCATCAGATACACGGAAAATCATATCCTGCTCTATCTGACTGAGGTTGAACTCACCATTGATCTGACGATCCATACCCTCACCTGCCTGACGGCCGATGGTGATGATGGCAGCGTCTGCCTTTGGCTCCTCGTTAGCAACACAGCGCTCAGTAATCTCGATTTCATCGAGCTTTGGCTGACCCTGATCCAGGAACCACATCATCGGATTCTTGTCTGCCTTCAACTTAGCCTTGGCATACTTCACATAATTCTGATAGATTTCCGTAAGCTGAGGAGTAGTTGCCACACCGATGTTCTTCAAACCGGTAACCATATCTACAGAATAGCCAACATTAACGGCTCCACTGCCAAGGCCACCCGACATGAAGTCGTAAGAGTTGACACCGAAGAGCGCCACGGTCTTCAAGCCCTGGATAGGAAGAGCGGCATCATTCTTCAGGAGCACCATACCCTCGGTAGAACTCTGACGGGTGATAGCTGCATGAGCCTTCAAGTCTGGCTCACCACTATATTTATATCCCTTGAATCGAGGAGTCTTCACGATATATTCGAGCATACGGCGAACATTGCGGTCCACATCCTTGATATCCAGCTTGCCATTCTTTACTGCATCAACAATATCCTGCACCTGAGCAGGATAACCTGGCATCATCAGGTCGTTGCCAGCCTCTACTTCCTGTTCCAGCGGAAGGTCGGCACGCTTACCAATCCAGTCAGTCTCCACGATTCCCTTATATCCCCAGTCGTTGCGGAGAATATCGGTCAAGAGTCCCTTGTTGCCCTGGGCATAAACACCGTTAATCTTATTATAGGCAGACATGATAGTCCAAGGATTGCTCTTGCGAACCATCATCTCGAAACCTTTCAGATACAACTCACGGAGAGCACGCTGGCTCAATCGCTCATCCACCTTGGTTCGGTCAGTTTCCTGAGAGTTCACGGCAAAGTGCTTGGCACTTACACCCACGCCCTGACTCTGCACACCCTGTACAAAGGCGGTTCCGATAAGACCCGTTACGATTGGGTCTTCTGAATAATACTCAAAGTTACGGCCACAGAGCGGATTGCGATGCAGGTTCATACCCGGTCCGAGCACAACATCACAGCCATACTCCAGGGTTTCGTTACCGATAGCCTCACCCACCTTGCGCACCAGGTCGGTGTTCCAGGTAGAAGCCAGACAGGTTCCGATAGGGAAACCGGTAGCAAAATAGCTACGGCTATCACCTTCGCGATGAGCATCGATATGAACTCCGGCAGGACCATCACACTGAACGGTAGCAGGAATGCCGAGACGAGGGATGGCTACAGTAGTACCCGCAGCACCCGGCACGAACTTCTTCTGATGTCCGAGCATAGCACCACTACCCACGAATCCATCGTTACCACCGCCCACTAAGAGTTGGGCTTTCTCTTCCAAGGTCATCGCCTTGATTACTTCTTCGATGTTATTGGCATTCAGCTGAGGTGCCGATTGCGCCATCATTGTAGTTGCCATCGCTCCAGCCGCAACGGTAAGAGCCAATTTCTTGTAGTTCATCATTTTTTCGTTTATTTCGTTAGTTATTACTTTTCTGTTCTTTTAGTCGTTTCGTCAGTTCCATGCAGTCCTTGAGAATACTGCATTTCTTCAAAAACTTGCTGCAAATATAATAAAATAAGGTGGAAACACCAAGCATTTCCACCTTTTTTTCTTGAATTCAACAAGATTATTCCCGGATTTAACAAAAGGTATAGGAAGAACATAACATACTATACATATCCCCAACCTAAGACTAGTCCTGATATTTAATCTGGAAATAATCAAAAACAAAACATTCCTTCCATTTCAATCTTTCGCAAATTTCGTCAAAAAGAAGAACTGAGGAAAAAGATGTTATGGTAAAAGTAGTCGTCAACTTGATTAACAAAGACAATCAATAGAATTGCCATTAAAAAACCGCACAACAGCTGTTCTACGCATGCACAACAGCTGAAAGACAAGCGCACAACAGCTGATGTGCGACCGCATATCAACTGTTGTGCGCTTCGAGATACTTACTGTTCCAACAACTTCTATTGTATCTCCGAACAACTTCAGTTACTTCTTTCAGATACTTATGACGCATTCTTCAAACGCCAATAACGCTTGAGGAAAGGCATTCAAAGCATTGCGGAAGCTTATTCAAATCATTGTAGAAATCTACTTTGCTGTATCCTTTGAGCTTCGCTTGTCACGGCGATAACTGCGATAATCATCCAGCGGAATCTCAATATCAGGTTCCAACAGCTCACCCTCACGTGGCAAGACAAACTTCTGATACTTGATGTTCAAGCCACGCTCTATCCACATACTCTCATAATAGGTCTGGATAGAGAGAATCTTACGGGTTTCCTCATCGATACCCTCCTGATGATAGAGGTCCTCTGTGCGGAAGAGCACAGGCAGATGGTTGCCATCCACCATATAAGAAGTATAGGTGAAGAGGAAGTTGGAGTCCGTCTTCAGATGGATGATACCGCCATCCACGAGGAAGTGGCGATAACGGTTCATGAAGTAAGTAGATGTAAGACGCTTGCGAGGGTTCTTCATCTGCGGGTCAGAGAAGGTGAGCCAGATTTCCTGCACCTCATCCTCGGCAAAGAAGCGGTCGATAATCTCGATGTTGGTACGGAGAAAAGCCACGTTCTTCTGTCCTTCCTCTATCGCCTTCTTGGCACCGGTCCACATTCGTGCACCCTTGATATCCACACCGATGAAGTTCATTTCAGGATAGAGCTTGGCAAGTTCCACGGTATATTCACCCTTGCCGCATCCCAACTCCAGCACGATAGGGTTATCATTGTGGAAATACATCTCACGCCACTTGCCCTTCATATCGAAAGGCACGTCATCTACTACACTATATGGATACTGGAACACGTTCTCGAAACGCTCCATATCCGCAAACTTTGCTAATTTTCCTTTGCTCATTGATTCTTTTTTTCTTCGTTTGAGTGCAAAGGTAAGCATTTAACGATAATTATACAAATCATATCATGGAATTTGTATAATATTAACGGAAAAAGTTTATTCCGCCTGAATACCGAAGTACTCATTGAGTTCGGCGATGGCAGCACCATCGACATTAGGAAGATCCTTCACCAGCTTGCCTTTCTCCAGCAGGAGGATGCGGGAGGAGATGTCGGCAACGAAGTTGAGGTTGTGGCTGGAGATGATGACCGTGGTGCCCTGCTCCTTGCAGATGCGCTGAATCATGTGGGCGATAGTCATCTGAGAAGATGGATCGAGATAGTTGAACGGCTCATCCAGGAGAAGAACCTTCGGATTAATAATCATTGCTCCGATGATACCAATCTTTTGGCGGTTGCCCTGAGAAAAATCACGGAGATACTTCTTGGTTCCCATGATTTCATCGTGCATAAAGCCCTCAAACTGAGCCAATCGCTCCTGCAGGGTTTCATCGTCAATGTGATAAACATCAGCGATGAAATCGAAGTATTCCTCAGGGGTGAGGAAGTCGATGAGGAATCTACCGTCGATGTAACTGCCGGTATATTCCTTCCAGGTCTCACTCTCGTTCACCTTCTGTCCATTGCTTTCCACGAAACCGTCATCAGCCTGAATCAGGTCGAGAATCAGACGGAGCAAGGTGGTCTTGCCCGCACCATTATTACCTACGAGTCCTATCAGCTCGCCCTTTGCAACACCCAGATTATCAATATCGAGTACGGTATTGCCATTATATATCTTTTTGAGATTCTGAATCTTGATATCCATTATTCTAATGTTTAATGTGTAGTGTTAAATGTTTACTTAGCTTTCCATAAACTTCTCCATGCGCTTATACTTGTTCTTCTCGAAGATGGCAGCTATCTTGGCGATGAACCATTTGTGGATGGCGATGCTGAAGACTGCCAGCGTTACGCAGGTGACAAACCATGCCGTCTCACCGAAGAAATAATAGACTGCACAGACACCAGCCAGCGGGAAGAGAAAGGCGATGGCATAAAGATTAATCTTCAGATTAGCTCCCTGCATGCTGAACATGGAAGTCTGGAATATCTCCAGACGGGAAGAGAAGAGTGCCGTAGGCAGATTGAAGAGATTGATGAATACTGCCAGACAGAAACCGCTGATAAGCACCTGGATTCCGATTCCTACCTGCAGGAAAAGGAACGGAAGGGTGAGCAACAAGGCGACAGCACTCACTACCATATAATAATAGAAGCAATTCTGCAGCATCTGTTTAACCTTAACAGGCTTGGTCATCAAACCATGGAAGAAGTTTGCCTCAATGCCAAAGGTCCACTGCGACAACACCACCGATGGCAGCAGGATGGCACCCGCCACATAGAGGGTAGTCATAGCCACCTTGTCCCCCATTTCCTGTCCCGCTTCTGCCGGGAGCAAGGCAAAGAGATAGGCATCGAAAAGGAAGATGGCAGTAATCATAATCACCATCGTACGGACACGCTTTGCTCTCAATGTGCCGATATATTGCAGACTGAAGAGGTTGATATGGCTGAAACCACGGAACCTGGAAACCTTCTGCTTCTGCTCGTTATAAATCTTTTCGTGATAGAGATAGATGGTAAGTCCGGCGAATACCGCTCCGGCAAGGAAGAAGATACCCGCCCATCCCATCCATACCGGGAAAAAGGAACTCACAAACATATATCCTATCAGCACGGCAAACATTCCCATCCATCCCAATATCAAGGGCCATTTCAGAATCCACTCTGTTGCCTTGCGGTAGCAGGTGATGTAGATGCCGTCAATATAAGAGAACGCCAGAAACAGAAAGAAACTGGCAATAACCTGACCTACAGGCAGGAAATAGATAAATACAGGAAGCATAAGCACTGGAAGCACATAGTTCCAGAAGCTCACGAGATTGGTGGTGAGCAGGAACTTGTTCCAGATTTTCTCCGGCACAGGTCGCGACTTCACGTAATCATCCATCGCCGTAATATCCCGCTTCATCACCATCTTCATGATGATGTCTGGAATCAGCATACCGACAACGATACCGGCTCCCAACAGGGCAGGCATGTCTTCGCCCCCAAGTTCTCCCCCATTCTCGGTGAAGCTGAGAAAGAAGCTCACGCCCATCACCACATACAGGAAGATGATGTAGCACGCCACGAAGGCATCTCGCTTATGGAAGTTACGGCGCTGCTGCAACCACCAAAGCCTTAAAAGTAATCTCAACATAAATTATTCTTTTTATGGTTTACGGGCACAAAGGTAAACAAAAATATCCGAAATCTCCTACAAAATGATAGAAATAACTTAAAAATAACATTAGATGAAAAAAAAGAGAAAACAGGAAGAGAAGAAAAGAAAGAAAAGGCATATATGTGAAAACGGCATCTCCTCACGAAGATGCCGTTCCTTCTAAACTAACATTAACTTATATATCAACTATTCATCAAAACTATTATAAACCTAAAAATTATAATACTCTTATTCAGACTGAACCGGCAAGATGTTATCATCCTCATCATAGAAGAGAGGAGCCACCTTTACGCTGCGAAGCCAGGTTGTATCATTTGATGGCACGCAGTCGTGATGGAACAGATACCACTGTCCCTTGTACTCACAGATACTGTGATGGGTTGTCCAACCTACTACCGGTTCCAGGATGACGCCCTTGTAAGTGAACGGACCATAAGGATTATCACCTACAGCATAGCAGAGATAATGAGTATCACCGGTAGAGTAGCTGAAGTAATACTTGCCCTTATACTTATGCATCCAGCTGGCCTCAAAGAAGCGATGTGGATCATCAGCTGGCAATACCTTACCCTCCTCGTCAACGATGACAACAGGCTTTGGCATTTCTGCAAACTGCTGCACATCATCCGTCATCATGGCTACACGAGATGGCAATGGGTTCTCCTTGCCTTCAGGGAGATGCTCATCCTTCAGAGCCTTGTTGTCCTTATACCACTGAAGCTGACCGCCCCAGATACCACCGAAGTAGCAGTAAATCTTGCCATCATCATCCTTGAACACACAAGGGTCGATGCTGTATGACTTGCGGATTGGGTCGGCATTCGGAATGAAAGGACCTTCTGGCTTATCAGCTACAGCCACACCTAGATGGAACACGCCATTATAATCCTTGGCAGAGAAGATGAGATAGTACTTGCCATCCTTCTCTACTACATCGTTGTCCCACATCTGCTTCTCAGCCCATGGCACATCCTTCACGTCGAGAATCACACCATGATCGGTTACCTCACCTTCCATCACATCGTCCATAGAGAGAACATGATAGTCTTTCATCTGGAAGTGACCGCCATCATCGTCGAAGCTTTCGCCGCTATCCCAGTCATGAGATGGGTAAACATACAGGCGACCGTTAAACACATTGGCAGATGGGTCTGCCATATAATCCTTTGGGAACAAATATCTTGCTTTCATTGTTGTTTATTATTTTAAGAGATGTACAATATTATCTAAAGAGATTTTACTTAAAGAGTTTTACGATTTCCTTCACCACTGGCTTCACCTCGTTGTTGCGGTCGATGAGCAGTGGATAGTTGGTTCTGCCAGGGATAGGCCAGCCATTCAACCAAGAGTGACCATCATTGACACCCCAGAAGGTAACACGACTGATGACATCCTTGTGACGCTCTACAATCTTAAAGAGATCGAGATAACGCTGGTTGAAGAGTTTCTGTGCCTTCTTGTCAAGTCCCTTCACGTATGGATTGTACTTCTTCTGAAGTTCAAACTTCTGGCTGATTTCCGCTCCGCCGAATCCTTCCGGATTAGGAAGCATGTTCATATCCAACTCCGTCAGCATCACCTTCACGCCTTCACCAGCAAAAGCCTCGATGCTCTTCTCATACTCAGCATAGTCAGGATAATCAAAACCATTGTGGCTCTGCATACCTACTGCATCGATGCGGAGACCCTTCGCCTTCAAATCGCGAACCAGTTTGCAGATAGCCTCTCGCTTAGCTGGCTTCGAAGTAGAATAATCATTGTAGTAGAGTTCTACGTTTGGATCAGCCTCATGAGCAAAGCGGAAAGCCAGTTCGATGAACTCCGGACCGATAATCTTATAATATAAAGACTTGCGGTAAGAGCCATCATCCTCGAAAGCCTCGTTCACAACGTCCCAACCCTTTACTCTACCTTTATAATGAGTAACCACATTCATAATATGGTTATACATTCTGCCGATAAGCACTTCACGGCTTACCAGATTACCCTTATCATCGGTAAACATCCACTTAGGTGGCTGAGAATGCCAAACCAGACAATGACCTATCAAGGTCTTGCCGTTCTTCTCTGCCCAGTCAGCGAGTTTATCGCCATCAGTGAAATCAAAGCGATTCACCTCCGGATGATTCTTCTCACCCTTCATACAGTTCTCGGCAACCACCTGGTTAAACTGTTTCTTCACTACTTCCTCACCTGCAGGGTCTTGTCCGTCTGTCAGAGAAGTATTAACGGCTGCACCAATCAGGAAATATTTGCCCATGGTTTCCTGGAATGTAGGAATCTCGGTAGCGTTATTTGCTTTCTGGGCAAATGCTGTTGAAGCAAGCATCAGCCCCAGTACCAGAGTTGTAATCTTTTTCATATCTTATATCTATTTTTCTCGTTAATAATTATAGTCTCTAGTTTTCTTCCTTGTGTCGGGCCTCAATCTTCTTGTTGATGTCGTCGATGACCTCATCGGTCAACTCATACTTAGAGATGATGAACATCGCCAAGCCCAGCAAGATGGCAGGAATCACACATACCAGCCAGCGGATACCTTCCTGTGCCAAAGGAGTCTGCTGCTCCAAATCGTTCATGAAGTAAGCACCGGCAGCATTACCAACCGACATCATGGCGAAGGCTGTAATGAAGAAGAGTGCAACGATACGGAGAGGACGGTTATGGAAGAATTCTGTCCACAGATCGCTCACCTTAACATTCTTGGTTTCCTTCTCGTCCATCACCACACGCTCCTTGGTCTGGGTAAAGCAGAATACCAAAAGGGCGAAACCTACCAGAGCATAGATCAGCATGGCAACAAACCAGGCATTACCATCAATAGGAAGCGAGTTGCTCTCTTGAGCTGCCGCAGCCTGATAACCGGTCCATGCAAGGACTGCACCTGGAACAACACCACCCAAAGCCATACCAGCCTTGTAGAAGATACCGGTCAGAGCATTGACAATACCCGCAATACGCTTGCCGCTGGTATATTCTGCAAAAGAGATGACCTCTGGAATCAGAGCCCACATATATCCTGTAGCTACGATTACGCCTGTTGATTTGATGAACTGAGCGATATAAACCAGCGTGATATGATCCTTTACAGGTCCCATCTTGCTGATGATATAAAGCATCGCCATACCCACGATAGCCACAGTAAGGAAGATGTAGAACATATTCTTCTTGCCTACCTTTTTCTTGATGGCAGGCACCAGCGGCATAAAGATGAAGGATGGCAGAGAACCCAAACCCATGAAGAGTGCCATCTCGATAGGGAGATCCTTGGCTGCTGCGAGCATGGCTACCAGGATTGGAACACCTGCCGATACACAGAGTCCACCCACATTTGCCATGAACATACGTACAGAGGTAAGGATGGTTATCTCGTCTGTATCGCGAGTCAGCGAAGAGTTCAAGGCTCCGTAAGGCACATTGATCAATGTATAAAGCATAGACAAGCCTACATATGTTACATAGGCATAGATAAGTTTGATGGTTTCTGTCTGTCCTTCCATACCATTCCAAAAACAGAGGATGGCAAGTACGGTGAGTGGCAAACCCGCCAGGACGAGATATGAACGATACTTACCCCAACGTGGATTATGCTTATCTACATAAGTTCCCACCAATGGGTCCCAGAGTACATCGACCAAGCGAACCACCAAGAACATGGTGGCAGCAACACCAGGATTAAGTCCATAGATGTCGGTGTAGAAGAACAACAGATACATGCAGATGGTCTGGTAGATGAGGTTTTGCGCCAAGTCGCCAGATCCGAATCCGATGCGTTGTAGCCAATTCAGTTTGTAGAATCCCTTAGATTCCTGTGTTACAGATGTCTGTTCCATATTTTATTCTGTCATTAAGTTTACACCTTATTATATATATAATATAAAAGATGCATATAATATATTTACTTCAATTTCTCTGCGGCAAACTTGCCCATTGCCTCATATCCCTTCGGATTGAGATGCAGCCAGTCATCAGAATACTCAGCCTTCAGACGCTGAGGGTCTTTCGGATCGCGGGTCAGCTCATCGAAATCGATGACCTCGTCGAAGGCACCACTTTTTCTGATCCATTCGTTCACGGTCTGTCGCATCGCCTCGTGCCAGAAAGAATACCAGCCGTTTCCCTTGGTTGGGGTGATGGTTCCGCCATACACCTTGATTCCCTTTGCCTTGGCTTTCGCTATCAGCACCTTGTAGCAGGCAATCAGGGTATCTGTTACATGCTCATAATTTCCGCTGCAGCAACCGATATCGTTGGTTCCCTCGAAGATGATGAGTTTATCCACACCTGTCTGTCCCAGGATATCACGATCGAAACGTTTCATGGCTGGTTCGCTCAATCCACCTTGTACCACGCAGTTGCCACCGATTCCAAGATTCAATACGCCGTATGGCTTCTCTGCATTCAAGGCATCCGAGAGGAAATCGGTCCAGCGGTTCTGATGGTTGGTAGTACTTCCGCGGCCATCGGTAATAGAGTTTCCGAGGATAGCTACCACAGGGGTAGCCTTATCGGTCTTCACATCAATGGCAGAAAGATTGTACCAGTGGTCAGCCTTTTCCTGCTTATCAAAAGCTGCATCTGCAGGTTTCACCGCCTTGCCCTTCACATTACTTACTATATAAGATGTGGTACGTGAACCACGATGGGATGTTGCATTCACTGGAGTCTGCTTGCCATAGTCAATGGTAATCGTGAGGCGCTGTCCAGTCTTCAAGGCATATTTCAAATCATCTGAGAAGATAGCCTTGCCAGGAGCGATGGTTACATTCTTCTTGCCATTGAATTTAAGATACTTCACCGTCTTGGCATTGATTCCCCAATTGCTTGGAACATCAGTATCTGCAATATACACCGATTTGATTTCTACCGGTTCCTTGCTCTGCTCATTGCTGAGCTTCACTCTGAGTTCCTCTCCACCAAAGGAAACATGAACTATCTGTCGACAAGAACGGTTGCTCAAGCTTTCCTTTGGCATATCTCCTTTACCAGTCCATTCCACTGCAGTAGCCCAAGATCCTTTCCATACCTTCTGGGCAAAAGCTACAGAACTTGATGTTGCCAATACGAGCGCCAGCGATAATATTTTGATTGCTTGTCTATTCATTTCATTGTTATTATGATGCTTTTAATGTTTCTATTGTTGTTGACGATGCAAATTTACTAATAAGTAATGAAATAACAGGTATTTAATAGTTACCATTACTTTTCTATTTGTTTCATACCTGCAAAAAGGGTGCAAAAAGATAAAGAAACAAAAAGAAATGAAACATTTTGTTGCATTAGAATTTGTTTCTTTCATTGTTTTTTGTTACTTTTGCAGCCGTAACAACCTATTTTAAACAAGAAAACGGACAGGAAATATGAAGCATATCAGACATTGCCTAACGGCACTCTTCGCTATCACCATCTCGCTCATGGTATGGGCTGACAGTGGTGAACTTTTCACATCGGGCAAACTGTCAAGTTCGCTTATCAACTGCATTGTGCAGGATAAATACGGATATATCTGGGTGGGAACCGAATACGGACTCAGCAAGTTCGACGGCTACCGCTTTACCAACTATCTGCACAACGAAGAAGATACAACCTCCATTACTGACAACATTATCTCCGACCTGCTGGTAGATAAGAAAGGTAACCTGTGGATAGGTTGTGCCAAGGGACTGATGCGCTATAATTATGAGACGAACAATTTCACCCGTCTCCAGTTTCCTGATGGCAGAAAGCCACGTATCTATTCTATGGTAGAAAGTCACAATGGCGATATCCTGCTGGGTACTGCAGGATATGGTCTCTATTCTGTAAAAGACAGAAATACCCAGAAAGGAACAGACGACCTTTTCACTATCAGACAGGAAAGGCAATACGCTGAGCGCGATTCTGCTGTATTCTTTACCCATATCTATGAAGATAAGCATCATTATCTCTGGCAGAGTAGCCACCTTTCTATCTTCACCCGTTTCATCAAGAAACAAGGCAAGGTGCAGCGCAAAGACTTCAAATCGCCATGCGGAGCACCTGTGGCTTTCATCCAACATCGTCCGCAGACCATGCTCATCGCCTGTATGTATGGCATCGTCTATTATGATTACCGCACAGGCCGCATCGCTGATGCCGGCTACGACTTTGGCGGTTATCAGAATAATGTAACCATCAACAATGCTACCTTCGACCACGAAGGCAACCTTTATATCAGTACCTCTGAGCATGGTGTTCTCATGATCAGAAAGGGAAGCAACAGGGTAGAACAGTTGGAGAACAGCAACAGCAGTTTCAATCTGGCTACCGCCTTCGTCAACGAAATCATCGAAGATAAGGACAACAATCTCTGGATAGGCTGTTACAACAAAGGTCTGTACCTGATCAACCAGCGCCAGCAGGCTTTCAACAGCTGGAGTTTCTCTGCACAGAACTACATCATCGGAAGCAGCGTTTCATCTATTGCACAAGGCGAAAATGGTGAAACATGGTGTACGGTACAGAACAGTGGTGTGTTCTGTTTTGATGCTTCAGGCAAGATTATCGCCCACCCTCAGTCACCTGCAGGTACCGGCATCATCTATAAAGACCGACGTGGCGATTACTGGATCAGCAATGGCAGCGCACTCTACAGCTACAACCCTCATACAGGTACATACCAGCAGAAACTCACCTTTACCAGCGCCGGCATCTACTGTATGACTGACGATGCACAGGGCAACCTTTACATTTCTGTATACAGTAAAGGCCTATATATATATAATGTGGAAAGCGGCAAGGTTACCGTTCTGAATATGCGGCAAAGAGGCGATAAAGGATTTCTCTGCAACGACTGGGTGCGAAGCATGGCGCTCGATCATACAGGCCATTTATGGATAGGAACCTCTAATGGAGTTTCCTGTCTCAATACCAAAACGCTCAGTTTCAAGGATTTCGGATGGCTCAACATTCTGAAAGACAGACAGGCAAATGGTATCTGCGAAGGAAAGAACGGCGATATTATCATCGGTACCGAAGAAGGACTCTATCTGTTTGACAGAAAGAGCAACAAGACGAAGAACTTCCCTCATGCAGAAGCGTTGAAAGGCAAGCAGGTATGCAGCATCATCAAAGACCAGAAGGGTGACTTGTGGGTAAGTACAACCATGGGCATCTGGCAGTACGAACAGAAGAACAGACAGTTTATCGGGCACATCAACGGCAACGGACTTACTACCCGTGAGTACGTGCTGGGCTCTTCCATGCATACCGCCAGCGACCTTATCGCCTTCGGAACCAGTGACGGTATCACAACCTTCTATCCTGACGTTGTCAGGGCCAAGAAGATGGAACTGGGAGATGTACATCTCACCAACTTCATCATCGACGGAAAGCCAATCAACTGTATGGTCAAAGACTTCAGCATTCCTTACTCCCAGAATTCATTCACTCTGGAGTTCTCGCTGCTCAACTACAGGAACACCGATAATATCAGTTTCCAATACCGCATCAACGACGGCAAATGGAACAGCACCAACGAGGGAGCCAATGCCGTAGCATTCAACAAGTTGAAACCGGGCGACTATACGCTGGAGGTGAGAGCTACCAGCAATGGCAGATATTCCAAGAATCCTACCATCATCAACATCAAGGTATGCGACCCTTGGTATGCATCACCCGAGGCATATCTCCTCTATCTCCTGATCATAGCAAGCGTCATTCTGTATATTATCTATACATACGAGCGCCGCCGCAAGGCAGACCTGGAAGAGACCAAGATGCAGTTTCTCATCAATGCCACCCACGACATCCGCTCGCCGCTGACATTGATCATGGGACCGCTCAACAAGCTGAAAACAAGATTAACAGATGCCGAAAGCAAACAGGATATCGATACCATCGACCGCAATGCCCAGCGCCTCCTGCTTCTGGTAAACCAGATACTTGATGAGCGAAAGATAGACAAGAACCAGATGCATCTCCATTGCCAGGAGACTCCGCTCAAGGATTTCCTGCATGGCATCGTATCGCTCTACCGCTTCAATGCACAGGAGCGCAACATCACCCTTGAGCTCAAAGAAGACGAAAGTCTCAGCAGCGATAAAGGCAAGCTGAAGGTTTGGATAGACCGCATCAACTTTGACAAGGTTATCTCCAACCTGCTCTCCAATGCCATGAAGTATACCTTTGATGGCGGCGAGATTACTATTATCATAGGTAAAGACGAAAAGAATGCCACCATCAGGGTAGAAGATACAGGCATCGGACTGAAGGAAGAGAAGACCGACCGCCTCTTCGAACGTTTCTATCAGGGAAACAACAGCAGCGGTCTCCATATCGAAGGAACCGGTATCGGACTCAACCTCTGTAAGGCATTTGTAGAAATGCACGGAGGCAAGATCAAGGCCTACAACCGTACCGACGGCATCAAGGGTTCCTGCTTCGAAGTAAGCATTCCGCTAGGCAACAGCCATCTGCAGCCAGGCGAGATACTTGAAGAAGAAGACAAGAAGGAGCAGGAGATTACCAAAAAGAAAGTACAGGCCAACCGCAACTTCAATATCCTGATAGTTGACGATGACAGCGAGATTGCCCAATACATCAAGACAGAACTGAGCGACTGGTACCGCTTTGAGCGTGCCTGCAACGGCAAGGAGGGTTTGAAGATGCTGCTCACCGGCAAGTACGACCTCGTGATAAGCGATGTGATGATGCCGGAGATGGATGGAATCACCATGCTCAAGAACATCAAGAACAACAGTAACATTAGCGATATTCCTGTCATCCTGCTCACCTCAAAGAGCGAGGTGGAACACCGGTTGGAGGGACTTCGCAGAGGAGCCGATGCTTTCCTGGCAAAGCCTTTCGACATGGAAGAGCTGCATATCCTTATCGACAACCTGGTGGATAATGTGCGACGCATCCGTGGCAAATACAGCGGAGCACAGGGCCAGAAGGCGAAGATTGAGCAGATTCAGGTAAAGGGCAATAACGATGCCCTGATGGAACGCGTAATGAAATATATCAACGCCCACCTTGCCGATCCCGACCTCAATGTAGAGAAACTTACCGAGAAGGTAGGTATCAGCCGTGCACAGCTCCACCGTAAACTAAAGGAGATTGCTGGTGTTTCTGCCGGAGAATTTATCCGTAACCTCCGACTGGAACAGGCGGCACGACTCATCGAAGAGGGGCAGATTAATATCACGCAGGTAGCCTACTCTGTAGGTTTCAACAACCAGACCCACTTCTCTACAGTGTTCAAGAAACACTATGGCATGTCGCCTAGCGAATATGCTGAAACAAAAAGAAAAGAGAAATAAACAACAAATAAAAGAGAATAAGGTATTTTTTCGTATCTTTGCAGCAGAAACAACAATAATACAAATTAACAATCTGCAAAGATATGAAGAAATACCTTATTTTATTAATTACGGTACTTACATCACTCCATGTTTCTGCACAGAGTGATGGCTCACAGTTATGGCTAGGAAAGCAGTATGCTAACTCATGCCAAGTCATCTCACAGTTGCCTGATGATGCAACAGCCAAGATTGCCAAGCAGGAGTTAGAAAACAACTGGCGTGGCAAGAATGTTGAGCTCAAGATAGACAAGAGTCTCAATCTGGGCGAGGGCTATAACATCTACGCCCGTCCTGCCCAGCAAGGCGACAACATTCAGTACGAAGCAACTATCACCGCCAGCAATCCTATCGGTTTGCTCTATGGTGCCTACGAGTTAATTCGACTTCAGAACACCGATGCCTACAACACAGGTAGCGGTAATCAGCAGAACTTCAGCAAAGCTATCGATAAGACCGAGAAACCACAAGTGGGTCTCCGCATTCTCAACCATTGGGATAATCTCGATGGCAGCATCGAACGTGGCTATGCCGGAAAGAGTATCTTCAAATGGGAAGAAATCAAACTCGGCAAAAACGGTAAGGGCGGCAGCATCAGCAAGAGTCTTCACGACCGTCTCATCACCTACGCCCGTGCCAACGCCTCTTTGGGCATCAACGGCAGCGTACTGAACAATGTAAACGCATCGCCAAAGATGATGACTGCAGAATATATTAATAAGGTGAAGGTCATCGCCAACATCCTGCGTCCTTATGGCATCCGGGTATACCTCAGCATCAACTTCGCTTCGCCTATGGCTTTAGGCTACACCAAGACTGCCGACCCACTGGATAAGAAGGTTCAGCAGTGGTGGAAGAAGAAGGCAAAAGAGATATATGCTACCATCCCAGACTTTGGCGGTTTCCTCGTAAAAGCCAATTCTGAAGGACAGCCTGGTCCTGGCGACTACCACCGCACACATGCCGATGGAGCCAACATGCTTGCCGATGCCGTCAAACCATACGGAGGCATCATCATGTGGCGAAGCTTTGTATATGGTGCTAACCATAAGGGAGAGGACCGTGTAAAGCAAGCTGTCAGCGAATTCAAAGGTATGGATGGCAAGTTCCGTGACAACGTCATCCTACAGTCAAAGAATGGTCCGCTCGACTTCCAGCCACGTGAGCCATACGCTCCTATCTTCGACAACATCAAACAGACTCCACAGATAGCAGAACTTCAGATTACCCAGGAATATCTTGGTCAGTCGAAACACCTCACCTATCTCGCTCCTATGTGGAAGGAATTCTTTGGCTTTGTTAATCCAGACAGACTGGTTGGAATCTCAGGTGTAGCCAATATCGGTGATGACGCCAACTGGTGCGGTCATCCTTTCTCTCAGGCTAACTGGTATGCTTTTGGCCGATTGGCATGGAATCCTTCACTTACAGCCGAGGAGATTGCTCACGAATGGCTCGTACAGACCTACGAAAACCAGGACGAGCGATTCACTAAACCGGTAGAGATGATGATGATGACTTCGCGCGAAGCTTGCGTCAACTATATGATGCCTTTGGGTTTGCACCACATCTTCAAGTTCGACCACCACTACGGTCCGGAGCCAGATGGTTTCATCGCAAGTTATCCTTTGGAATGGTGTCCGGTCTACTATCACAAGGCTGATGCTCAGGGTGTAGGTTTCGACCGTTCATCCAAGGGCACAAATGCTGTCGGTCAATACCCGGAACCTTACCGCAGTCTGTATGATAACATCGAGACCTGTCCTGAAGAATATCTCCTCTGGTTCCATCATGTGCCTTGGACTTACAAGATGAAATCAGGCAGCACTCTCTGGCAGGAACTCTGCATGAAGTACAACATGGGTGTAGCGATGGTTGAAGTATATCGTGACTTCTGGCACACCTCAGCCAAGCAGTATATGAAGGGGCATGAGCAGGAATGGCAACATACAGACTCTCTGCTCAATGTACAGTTGGAGAATGCAAAGGAATGGCGCAATACCTGTCTCAAGTATTTTCAAACCTTTTCTAAAATGAAGATCTATGAATAAGAACAATGTTGCTTCTACCGTAGACAAGTAATTAAAGAGAAAATTCATGAAAATCTGTCGTAATCTCACTTTTTTATCGAGATTACGACAGATTTCTCGTTTAAAAGTTGTCGTAATCTTGCTTTTTTTCTGAGATTACGACAGAATTCTCGATTTAAGCCCCTAAAAGTCCTTAGGAAAATGTGATGATTTAACAGAAAAGTCCTTAGGAAAATGTGATAAATATACTTAAAAGTCCTTAGGAAAATGTGATTTTCCTTGCGTAATTCACTGTTTATTAGTATCTTTGCCAAAACATATTTTTTAGCGTATGGAAAGACTACTTATATCCCAATTGTTAAAATGGAAAGACAGCCACGGAAGGAAGCCACTCATACTGGAAGGTGCAAGACAAGTTGGAAAGACTTGGCTACTGAAAGAATTTGGGCGCAAGTACTTCAAAGACGTATGTTACATCAACTTCGAACAGAGTGATGTACTCGAAGAGATATTTGCTGGCGACTTATCACCACAACACATTATAGAACAGCTCTCTATATATAATGGTAAGATGATAATACCCGAGGAAACTCTTATTATCTTCGATGAAGTACAAGAAATGCCAAGAGCACTCACCTCTTTGAAGTATTTCTGCGAAGAGGCACCAGAGTATGCCATCTGCTGCGCAGGCTCATTGCTAGGCATAGCCCTGCACGAAGGCACATCCTTCCCTGTAGGAAAGACAGATTTCCTGCATCTATATCCCATGTCCTTTAAAGAGTTTCTGATAGCAAACGGGGAGAACATGCTGGTAGACTATATCGATAAAGGAAACAGAAACCTGGGAGCATTCGAGGCTCGCCTCACAGATTATCTGAAAAAATACATGATAATAGGAGGTATGCCTGCTGTTGTAGCAGAGTGGCTGGGCAGCAAAGACTACAACAAGGTAAACCGCATCCAGCAGGAACTGATAGCAGCCTACCAGAAAGACTTCTCCAAACATGCTCCAAAGAATATGGTCGAGAAAATCCGTTATGTATGGAACAGCATCCCTTCGCAACTGGCGAAGGAAAACAAGAAGTTTGTCTATGGACTGGTGAGAGAGGGAGCAAGAGCACGGGAATATGAGGATGCCATCATGTGGCTTTCTGATGCAGGTGAAATCATCAGAACCAACAATGTCAGCAAGCCCGACATCCCAATTTCAGCCTATGCTGATCTCAAATCGTTTAAGGTATTCTTACTGGATGTAGGTCTGTTGAGGGCAATGAGCAAGATTTCGCCGAAAGTAATATTAGAGGGAAGCAGAATCTTTGAAGAATTTAAGGGAGCGTTGACAGAACAGTATGTCTGTCAGGAACTTCAGAACTTTACAGAAACTCTGGAAACCAATTATTATTGGTCTTCTTCAGCCACTGCAGAGGTTGACTTCCTTATTTCCGACGGCTTGGATGTATATCCACTGGAAGCAAAGGCAGGAGTAACCATGAATGCCAAGAGTTTGAAACTGTATCGGGAAAGATATTCACCCAAATGGTCGGTTCGCACCAGTCTCTTGCCATACGAGAGAAACCACAGTTCAAAAACCACCAACATCCCCCTCTATATGCTCTTTGTTCTAGACAAAGAATTAAAGGCAGAACTTTCAAATGTGGTTTAAGTACGGGCTGAAGGCCCAGAAGCTCCTAGCCCAGGGCATCGCCCTGGGTATAGTAGCAGTCAGCAAGGCGCCCTGTAAGGGCAAAAGCCTTATATATTGCCCGGTATTTTAAAGCTTCTGCCCTGCCAGGGCGTGTGGGGCGAAACTTGCGAAACTTCAGTATTTCAGCGAAAGCGGCAGTTTTTGACAAA
>ULPC01015072.1_pt1 | contig 33519 bp, 54 predicted proteins | sample 1953181 | NCBI WGS metagenome assembly ULPC01 (sample SAMEA4835620, study PRJEB28245) | human gut metagenome | biome: gut microbiome; material: fecal sample | place: Denmark | collected 2008
CCCCACCACTATTGGTCAAAACGCTATCTCCTCCGGATTTAAAACTTCCTGATGATGTAGCTTCTATTCCTCTATTGCCATCTCTTGCAACTGTACTTGACACAATTTCCCATGCACCCGGGTTGCTGTTGAAAGTGTATAGCCCCTCGTTAGCAATGTGTTCTTTATTTTCGCCAGCACCGCCTAGACCACCACCCAACGTCATAATTCCACCTATTTGTGTGTTACCACCTGGGTTTCCATCATAGGCCTCTGTACCACCAACGCCTGTAGTACAAGTAACTTTGCCAACATTCCCTTTGATTCGCAAATATCCTTCAAATCCAGCCCCGCTACCTCCACCTTGACCATTGCCAAAATATCCGTTGCGACCACCACCACCACCTGCCCCCTGAGCTCTAATATAATATATGCCAGGGTATAAATAGATTACCTTTGAAGCTCCATTTGAAATATTGCAAAGAACCTCGCCTATTTTGTATGGTCCAATCATTGTTCCGAGTGGATATAAACTGCACGGTATTGTCATGATTCAACTCCGGCATCAGATATATCTAATCGTGTCCATCCATTAGCTACTCTTGCTACTAACCAATGTTCACGGGGTGTTGAAAAGTCTGGAATAATTCCATTAATATATTTTAACCCATTAGGCAGATTCGTGCTCAAAGATATTGTCTTCAAACCATTAGGAAACCATACATATAATTGGACAGTATAAAAATGCTTTGGAAAAGTTAGTTGAGAAGTATCAATCGTGATACTTGTATTGTTGCTAATTTTAAAACTAACAATCTCATCCGTATCTCGAAGAGTAACTGTTACAGAACCAGAACACTCAACTACACGCATATTCTCATATGCAATTTGTTTTAAAAACTTAGCATCAAAATCTTTTATTGCTTCATAAACAGCTTTTGCATTTGGATATTGATTTTCTGTTGATTGTTCATTTATTTCATTAGTTTTGTTTGAAACATTTTCAGGTGAAATATAATCAAATCTGTTATTGCTATCAATTATTAAAGATTTTCCAATAGGCATATCCACCAAAGCATCAATGGTTGTTTTCAAATATTTCAGATATTTGAAAACAGCATCTTTTTCATAATTTATATTTCCGCCATCTACAACTTGTGGAACAGCTTCCTGATAGCCGTTGCTAATTTGAGAATCTGTATATGGTGTTTTAGTCCCGCCAAAATTATTAGGTAATATTACGTCCGGTTTAGATGGTTTTTGTGTTGCCATTTTCATTCTCCGTCATTAAATTTCTTATTCCAACACCACTTCCCAAAACAAGCTCAATATCTGATTTTGTGTCTTGGGTAAAAAATAAATTATCACCAACCAATGTCACATCTAATAACATGATGTCAACATTTTTAATTTTCACATGCCTTGCAAAAGTCATATTTTTAATAATACTTATGTTTTCCTCTCTTGTACATTTGCTGGTATTGGCACCTGCTTTGGCTTTGATTCTTGCTCTGAAATCTCTGTCTTCAAGACTTCCAGATGGTGCCACAAAATCAGTTTCAGGCTCGCTGAACCATATATATTTTTCGGTGTTTACATCTGCTCTGTTATAGCTGAAGTATGCTGAAATGTCAAAATATCTTCTTGATATTCCAACCAGCCATCCCCAATAGTCAAGAAAAACACCCTCTGCCAAACTGATATCAATTGAATCTAACAGATATTGAGCATTCTTTTGCAAATTGTCTTTCAAGCCAGCATCAGCACCAATTAAAGCCATATATTCAGGATTGTTCCTGAATTGACCAAGGGAATATGCTTGATTCAGAGCAAAATAATCAAGATTGTTCATATACTTGTATCCTTGTGCTATCGAAATTTGGAACTTGGGTCTTTGACAACTGTATTTGGTCAACCCAATCTAAATTATTCTTTGATATTTTAAGCTGAGTTATACCAGCCACACCATCAGCTTCATAAATTGATGCAGCAAACATGTTGGCATAAATGATTGAACCCATATCAAATCCATGCTCTGTGATATATGCCATGATGTTGTTTTTAACTTCTGATTGAACAGTTGCCAAAGGAATTCCATTCTTGACTGCGACTTTGACTTGAATATAAATATCTTGCACTTCAGCACGGTCAAATTTGATTGTTTCAGTTTGTCCCTCGCTATCTGTAACTGTAACAGATATTTCTCCTTGAAGTCCGAACATATTACCATCAACAAGATGGTCAAAAATAGTTTGAGCGACTGTTTCATCATCATATGCTGTATTGATAACAATTTTCAGAGAGTGGGCTGGAATTCCATCAACTTCTTCGCCAGTCCTATTATTAAAAATCTGCAAATCTGAATCTGTATTTACAAGCTCCAACAATGCCTTTTCAAGCCCGTCATCTGTATTTGCTCCAGCTGTAGAAGAATTTAATATCCAGCGTTTTCTGAACTCTTCATCAGTTTCATATTCTTGTCCAATTTGGATTGTATTTCCTTGTTCATAATAAACACCAGTCAAATTTGCCAAAGGAGTAATGACATTTATCAGAGCATCAGATGGCAAGTCAATTGCTCCGCTTTCTTCAGCTGTAAAAGAGCCAAAGGCTTTGCCTGTGCTGTCAAAATTTATTGGATCATTATTTTTGAATTGGTCTTTTGTAGAGGAATTTTCAATTGTCAGTGCACCAACTTCAATAACTGTATTTGGTGTTCCTTCGCAAGTCCTTGAAACAACTGTGTATGTTGCTTGTCTTCTTGTTAATCCTATAATGGAATACAACTTGTCTTGCCACTCACCCTCGGCTGTATAAGGATTCATTTGCTTAATCAGGAATGCTATCTGATTTTCGACATCCATCACTGATAATGAAGATGCAGTTGCAACATTATCAACAACCCCCTCTTTCTTGATATTGAAATCATTGCCAAACACTGTGCGAAGCTTATTTGTCCAAAATGCCAAATTCTCATTTAGAGTGCTTAAAACAAATCCTTTGCCATTGATTATCATAATCTATACACCTCATCCACTCTAAACACAGAATTGCCAGCAACCACATTTGCACCAACATGGTATTCATCACCAACTTTATGAAACAAATAGTCTCTGACTTCCTGAACATCCACCACTTCTTTTATAGCCTTTTTAATTTCAGATTTCAATATTTTTGGATATGCTTTGAGACCATTGATATAATCAATGCCAACACGATAATCCAAGAACCAATCTCCCTTGAGAATTTTTAAACCTACAACAACCTGCTGGGCAACTCTTTCAATGCCATCTACAAGTTTCAAATCACCATTCTCAAGAACCAAATGTCCATCTTTCAAAGCAATATCTTTCATTCATCTTCCTCTATTTTGGTGGTTGAGTTGGAGTTGGACTACCTGGACCTGGATTGTAATCATGGGTGTGATTTTTAAGGCTTATTCCACCACCAATTACATCTTCCGAAACAGTCACAGTTCCATTCACACTCACATCACCATTTATTGAAGTGCTTGCTGAATTTATTATAATGCTTTTTGCTTTAATAGTAAAGTCTCCTGTTTCATTTACAGATAAAATAAATTGGCTGTTTTTAAGTCCAATGACAATTTCTCCATCAGGAAAAACAAATTTTTCATTGCTTGGCAGAAAACCGAGTTGGAATATTCCGTCGCTTATTGAGTGGGTGCGGTCGTCGCCGTTATAGTTTTCATTTCCTTTGCGATATTCTTCAATTGACTTATCGCAAAATTTAAGAACCCCACGGTCTCCAGGAGCAATATTAAGCTGAATATATGCCCTTTGCGTCTCTGGTCTCAATACCGGAACAGTAATAACACAATCTTTTATTTCGTCGTTACGGATTGCTACGACGTTAACTGTTCCGTCTTCATTTACTTGGGTAACTCTGGCTGGAAGCGTGCAGCTGATTTCGTTTTTTATTTTTTCAGACAAAAGCATAATTTGTTCTGGAACTGTTGTCATTTTACCCATACCTCCGTTTGTCCCATTGTGCCGTAGTTGTTTCCGGCTAATTTTGCTTTATAAATCTCTTTTTTTCCGGACAAGGTCTCAAAGTCGCATTTACAATATTGTCCGGCTCTTACGCTTGGCAGAAGTTTCGTCATGAAGTGGTGTCCAAGCAATGCTCTGTCTTGCTCGGCTTCAGGTTTGCTTGAGTTGGTTCCGTCAAATAAAAATCCGTATGTTTTTGGCTTACTTCCATTAAATAGATGAAGCACCCCATTGTCGATGATGTATTTGCATCCAATCTTTCCGCAAATCTCACGGAGAATAGTCCGCACTTTTCCTCTGGCCACATAGTTGTTCATTATCGGATATTGGTCTAATTCGTCGCCAATCAAAACACCCATGGCTGTAGCACAGTCATTAATAATATTTTTTGCGGAGATATCTCCCTGATATGATTTACTTATGTTTGCAGTCTCAAAAGCGTGTAAACTATCAATAAGCGTTATTGTGGTGGCAATATCATTTTCCCCACCGACAGCTTCGTCTTTATTCAAAAAACCACGTGAGCGATTGTTTCCGCCCTCTGCTCCGGTTTGTGTAGAGAAGTACGGAGTTCCACGGAATATCAAACCCCAGTCATCAGTTCCGCTTGCGCCGTATAGTTCAAAGGCATTTGCTCTGTTTGCTATCTGATTAAATACATCATTGGTTATGTTCCACAAGGTTATTGTGGCAATGCTTGGGTCTGGTCCGTTGGTTCTTTCAATTTCAAAATCCATATCAATGCCGCTTTCCGGATTATCTATTCGGTCTTCATATCGAATGCCGTTTGTCGTTTGATAAAAATCAGAAATTTCAGGAATAGCAATTTTGACTTGTCGGTCAAATTTTATATCTAACCTCAAGCGAAAGTTCAAATCTTGAACAACATTATTATTTTGCGGCAGTATCTTCATAAATAATCCTGTAATCACTTAATGTTGACGGTGTAGGTTCTACATTTTTCATATTTTTGTGAATAAAAACAAGATGTGGCAATATCCTTTTATCTGTTAAAATTCTTGTTTTGTTTGTCAAAGCATTTCCTGTTGTTATTTGATTTCCTAAAGAATCAAAAACACTTAAAAAGCAACATTTGCAAAATTCATTCCATCTAAAAGAAAATTTAAAAGATTTGTTGTTAATATTTGTATAAAAAGAAATAAACTTATTTTCTTTTAAATTTGGGCAATCTATATATTTTATTGACATTTTTACTCCAATACAATACCCTCGTTCCAATCCTCAACAACTTTATCAAGTTCGGCTTGTTCTTCTTCTGAACGCAAGCTAAATAAATCTTTAAATCCATCCCATGCAGAGCTTCCGATTTCTTTAGCAGTATCAATTGTAAAATCTAATGCTTTTTTATATCCATTTTCAGATTCTTCCTCGCTTTTCTCATCATTTGGGTAAAGTTCATTTTTTATAATATTTAAACTTTTTTGAATTGGGGCATTTAAATCAATGATAGAAACTGTTCCGACTTGTATTTTTTTGAACTCAAGCGAATACTGATATCCATCCATAGCTTCCCTAATTGGATTAAAAAAGGTCAAAACGTAATTTTCTTTAGTAGTATCACCAAGAATGATATTTACCGCAACCTTTCTTCTTCTTAAGTTCAGCATAATGTCTTCAAATTCGTCGCTTGAATAATTGCGCCCATTTTGCAAAAAGCACTCAAGAGAGATAACTTCAGGCATATTATGAACATATTCTTGATATGTTTGGCCACTTTGGACACGTCTATCCGGAGTTTCTGCTGAATATGTTCTGGCATCGCTTATAACTGCGTCAACCTCAATCACATCAAACCCCTCGACATTTTCTCTTGTCTTTTGTCCGCTAAAAAAACTCATTAATGAGCTTCCAGCTCCGGTTAAACCCTTAAAGAATTGTTGTACATTTACGCCGTTCTTACTTTTTAATGCGGTTATCATTTGGTCTACAGATTGGAATCCCATACTGACAGATGTCAATCCAAGAGCATTTGGCAATCCTTGTGTTAAATAACCAATTGCAGTTTCGTTTGTTATCTGACCTTTTGCAAGAAGTTGTGTTAATGCTACACCAGAAAACTTATTAAATAATTCGTCTGAATTTTCCATAATCAAATCTGTGGCATTTCCTAGAACAGTCGTTGCATTATCAAAAGAAAGTCCGCCCTCTGTAACTCCAGACATAAGCTTTCCTTTGATTTTTTCAAAAGTGCTTTGCTCTTTTTCTTCTTTTTTATCTTTTTCTTGCGGAATTAAAATAGCACAATATCCCATTAGCTCATCACTCCCAATGCCAAGCGGTTTGTTACAATTGCATCGATTTCTTTTGCAGTTATTTGTGGGTCTTTTGCTCCATTGACATTGATATTGACACTTTGGTTAATATTGTTTGTCGGATAAGATTTTGAATTTGCAATTTGCTGGTTAATAGGCGTCATATTGCGAACTGGTGGTTCATTCAATGCACCTTGCGAAAATGTACCATTGAATTGCTTTCGCTCTTCCCACCATCCAGTTTCTCTACCAATATAGTTCAAAGCTTTATATGTGCCACGCTCAATGCTGTCAATTGCTTCAGCATACCAATTCCACTCACCTTTTAACATTTTTATTGTTTGAATTGCTAATTCAATAACAGCAATTATTTTCAAAAATGGAGCTGACATTGCCCAAGCATGAATGGCAAATGCTTTCATGGCAGGCAAAGAAGCGATGATTGCAAATTTAATTGATGAAAAAATTCCCATGCCAGAAGCCAAATTCAGAAAGAACAGATGAAGAATCGGAATTGCTCTAACAATTGATGGAATGAATGCTGCAAGAATAATTGTTGCAACTGTGTCAATATTTTTAGCAAGAAACACAATGACTTCTGCCAAAACTTTACTTGCTCCTGTCATTTCATTCAATCTGTTTAAGAATTTTCCAACACTATTGCTGAGTGTGACAAAAGCCTGCCCGATTGTTTTGTCCATTTTTTGGAATTCTTGATTGACTTTCGGGGCTTGGTTAAGAATTGCATTGAGCACTTTGTCAGGAGTCAAACCACCCTCTGCAGCCACAGTTCTCAGCTGACCAATCTGGAGTCCCATTCCTTCTGCAATCATTCTTGCAAGTCTTGGTGATTGTTCAAGAATTGAATTGAGCTCTTGTCCTCTAAGCTGACCACTTGCCAAACCTTGTCCAAGCTGAACCAATGCAGCCTGATTGCTGGCAGCTGAACCTCCACCAATGATGATTGCTTTGTTAATGGCTTCTGTTATTTGCAATCTCTTCTGTTCACTCAATCCAAGAGTTTCAGTTGCTGTTGTAATACGACGATACAAATCCACAGTTGCCATCATATTTTGGCGAGTGTCTTGAGATATGTTAAACAGCCTTTCCTGAACACGCAGCCTTTCTTCCTCACCTGCTGTAACAAGAGAAAGAATTGACTTGATATTTGTCCATTCATCAGCATAGCGAGCTATTTCTCTGATTCCAAGATAAGCTCCTATTGTTCTAAATGCTTTGCCAAGTGCAAAACCAGTTGAGGCAACTTCTCTATTGCTGGCTGCAACTCTCTTATTGTTATTGATGACTTTCTTCTGCTGCTGGTCAAGAATTGTGAAGCCTTTGATGGCACCATTATCATTGAACACAGTTTCAATAACAAACTGGTCTATTTTATCAAATGACACCATCTAAACTCTTCCTTTGCTCTTCAATTTGTTGAATGACTATTTCATACATCATCAGCAAATCATCTGTTTCCATATCATATACATCTTTCGGCTTGAAAGACAAATTATTCTGCATAAATAAAACAGAATAAGAAATCATTATTTTCTTGACTTGTCTTTCATTTTCTTCCGAAGTCCTTCGCCAATCATTTCTGTCTGCTGCTCCAGAAGAGCCTTTAAAGACTCTGCTATATTGCCGAGAGACCCGTTCAATTTCTCTTTCAAGCCTTTCCATTCCCCCAAGCTGTTATATGCCATCATCACTGTGATTGTATAAACAGCAAGGAAATTTCCAGCAAAATGCTCACTCAATTCATTTTCATCCACAGGATTGCCATCAATATAGAGAACATTTGCTTTGTCATGTAAAAACAAATTGACCATCCAAATCCAGTCATCTTTGTCAAATACATCTTTGACAACTTTGTAAAAGCTATCAAGGTTGTCGCCTTGCTCAAATTTATTAGCAAAGACGACACCTGTAACAGCCCCAAAGCCAAATAATTTTTGAACCATGCGAACTCCGAATGCAGTCAGCTCACCAAAGCTCAAAGCATTGCGGGAATATTTATGGCCATCATATTCAACTTCAATTTGCTTCATTATTTAACCTCTTCACAGTAAATAATCATTTCCCACTGACCACCATCTACAGGCTCTGTGTGAGACTGAATATAAGCAGTGGTTGAAGTCTTGGTGACACCAGTATTGTCATCTTTATACTGGAATGTCAATTGAGTCCCATATTTTTCCCAGTTGTCAACTTGCCCTTTGATTGGTGAGAAAACATTCTGTGTGATGCGAAATGTGTCAAACTGGTCATATCTCTTCAAAGTAACGGCGTCTCCAACAATTCCTTTTACTTTTTCAATGGCATCATTTTCACGAGAATGTTCGCAGAAAGCATCACCAAAATTTGTCAAGTTGATGCCATTCAAGCTTGCGAATTGGAGTTTTCTATCATATTTCATCCATTTTCTCCTTACATTTCAATTGCTGATTTTTCTGAATCTGACGGATTAACAGTCAAATCAATAATAACCTTTGTGCCAGTCAATGCATCAATATACCAGCCTTGAGCGTGATAAACTTGATTGCTGTAATCAGTCGGATAATTTGTTTTGACTTTGGCAATCGGCATGCATTTCAAGTAAAAACCATTGGTGTCTTCACTATCTTTAACAATAAGGTCATTGCTCTGGCAGCCAATCAGAACAGATTTCAGATTCTCTTCAAGAATGCTGTTTGAACTCTCTTGATAGCTGAGCTTTTTAGCCAGAAAATCAAGAACCTTAAATTTCAGCAGCAGGTCGATTGTAAATCTGATATAACGGCGTTTTGTGATTTCACCATTGACTTGTTTATTACCATAAAATATTTTCTTGGCATACTGTTCAACACCAACACCACTGATGGCATTAACATATGAATAATAACCAACATTGTTCTTATCAAAGTTGCTCATGGAAGTTGAATCATAATTCTGAGGTGTTACACCAGAAAATTGAGAATACAAATCACCAACACTGCCCAAATACGGATTAGCCATCACACCCAGCAAAGCTCCTTTCAGGCTTTCCGAATCAATATGTGTGATTAACTTTGTATTGGCATAATTTTTTGCAGCCAAAGTTTCAGCAACATTGCCTACAGTTCCAGAGGCAACATCTTCATCAGAAGTCTGGGCAATGAATAAACGACCGCTCACCTCTGCTTTTGCAGCAACAGCAACAATATCTGCTTTCAAAGAAGAAGAGATATACAGCTGAGAGAAGTTTGCATTCAAATTCATCAAAGCTGTAAAGGCTGATGCAATATCGTCTTCATCAGTTTTTTGGAAAACAACCACTTGATTGATTCTGCTCTGATTCGGCTTTGCATTGTTTTTCTGCATCAGAAGAACTGACAAATCATTATAATATTTAGTGCCAGGCACGAATATTGAATCCAACTCATCAATGTTAGAAATGACAACAACTTTATTTGCAGGCATAGTGTATCCAGAAACAAGGTCTGAAGAGGTAAAATCCCCAACATACCCTGCATTGGACAAATATGCTGAAATGTCGGTCGCTTGTGGCAGTGTAAAGCCAATTTCAACCAATTTATCAATACTTATCATCTTTAATTACCTCTCACAATATTAACAACAACATCTTTACCAACTTGTTTCTGAATCTGAACTACATCATTGAAGCCAAATGTAACATCAAATTCATATCTGTAAACATAACCGCCTGCTGTCAATTCGGTTAAGTCTCGGAGCTCTGATATATCATTAACTGACATATCATTCGCCAGAAATTCATAAGCAGCATCAAGTGGCTCAAAACTGTTTTTCAATTTTCTGGCATTACTTTCTGCAAAATAATTTTTCTCATCAAGATTACCATCTTCAGCAACACCATCATTGTAGATGGCAAAAGTAACAACCATATTTTTATACATTGTCACTTCTTGAATATTGCCTGCAAGCTCTCTTTCAGAAGTCCTGCTGTCAGTCTGCTCCGGAACAATAGCTCTAAGCAAACAAAACGGCTTTTTTGGCTCATCTTTGCGTTCATTTGCCCAATAAATTTTGTTTTCAAAATCAGCTGGCAGAATTTCTTTGACAAAATCTAGGATTATTTGTTTTCTCATTGATTATCAACCCTCACCAGATAAGCCTTAAAATGTTCCAGAAATGTCTTTCTGCCATTATGCTCAACATTCCTGATTTCATACAATATATTATCCCTTAAAATTCTCTGACCTTCAACAACTTTTTCACTTGTATACATGTTATATACAGATAAAATTTTGTCACCAGCTTCAGAGGCAGATAAAGAATCACCATATTTATTGTTTGCCTGAATGTTGCATAGAATTTCTTTGATGGGCTTCCAAACAATTGCTTCAGAGCCATTAGGCTTTATTTCAGAAGTCTTTTCAAGAACCTGCACTTTTTCATTTTCTCGAATGCCGAGCAGAACAGAATTAAACATCAGTGCACCTCATAATCAATTGATTTTACAAGCTGTCCTGTGTCAACCAAGGTTATGCCTGTAACATTATTTGATTTTGGACGAACTGTATCATCCAGAATTCTTTCTTTGATTCGCTCTTTCTGGTAACCACCTATGTCAGTCAAAACACCATTAGCATTTTTGTTTTCATTAAAGGCAGTTGCAATAATTGAGCTCAGCTCCCTTTTATATTTGGTGACAAATTTGAAAATTCTCAGCCACATTCTTGGTGGCAATTTAGATGTGCCAAATTCCTGATAACTTCCAACTTCTGCAGTTGTAACATTGCTATCTGGATATCTTTTATTGTCTTTGCTATGGATGCCGGTTGTAACAGAATGTCTTTGCAATTGCTTTAACATTCCATTAAAACGATTGCAATGACTTTTGTTTAAATCTGATGCATTTCTTATTAGCAATATCCAACCTCCACACCAAATTCAAAATAAGGATATAGCAAATTGTATGTGTTATCAGATTTGAACTGATTATCTTTATTGCCATCTCCAAATTCAACTGCTGTATCTTGAACTCTCATGGATTTTACACCAGAAATATCAGAGCCGAATGCAGAATTGAACCTGTAAATTGCCAAGGCTTCTTCACAGCACGCTTCAAGTAGAACATTATCATCTGTTTGCTGGCAATAAATAATCCTTGGAAATTTCAGTTTCTGCTCCTCATCAACTTTTTCACCAGCAAATTGCATTCTGTCGATGCTTCTTGTAGCTGACACCAGCAATTTAGCCTTATCTTCAGCAGAAATTGCATCCCAGCCAGAATTGAAGAAAGCGGCAAAATACTCATCAGCTTCTTCAGCTGTCGCATAAACAGGATATTCTTTTCCATTTATGTTGATGGATTTTGCCATGTGCTTTCCTATTCTACATCATCACCATTGGCATTTTCTTCAGCTTCTTCAGCCAGCTTTTCTATCTGCTCAATCATTTCTGACTTGTTTCCTGATAAAACAACACCAAACTCAGATTCAGCAAAAGCAGCCAACTCAACTTTGGTCATCTCCTGAAGAGTTTTCTTTCCTTCACCAGAATTTGAGCCAGAAGAAATTTCCTCAGCATACTTGTGAGCAATCATCTCTTCGGCAATTTCTTTGTGCTTAACTTTTTCAATGCCAAATTCTTCACCCTTGCAGAATTCAACTTTGTCAAAATCAATGCACCAAGCAAAATCTTTAAGTGCTTTATACATATTTTACTCCTTTTAAAATTAAGGGCACCAGGCATAACCCAATGCCCTTTTATTTTACACAGCTTTGTGATGAGGGTGTCCAAGAATAACCACAGCACCAACAGTTGCAGAAATTGCAGAATCTTTTACAATTTTCACTTTAATAAACTGTTTGTGACCGCGATATCCTACTTTGCTGACTGCACCAGCTGCTGCCATATTTTCCGGAGCATTAATCAAATCACTTTCTGCAACTGCAGTAAAACTACCATTAGAAGTATCACATTCAGAAATGGAAATTTTCCCTGCACCAGAAGTGAAAGCAGACATCTGTGCAATAACAGTCACAGATTCAAAACCTGCAGTATCAATCGCTGCAGATTCAGATGAATCACCAGTTAAAGCAGCAGAATTAACTGCATTAACAACTTTGATATTGTTCACCAAATCATATGCACTCATTTATGCCTCCTTATGCTTTAATTTTCAGCAACTTGATAGCTTCTGCCATCGTTACCTGACCAGTGTTCCAACGGTGCCATGTCATTTCGATAATGGCTTTTTTCTTGGAGGTGTATTCATCACGAATCATGCCCATCTGAGTAGAATCAAGAATGGTATAACCAGCAAACAAATCGCCAAACATAACCGGCGTTGCGTTAACAGCTACATCCGGCATGTCATCAAAAATGACATATTTGTAGTCACCGATAACAGCAGGCATATTTTCGCCGCCAACTCTCCACAAATACTGTCCATTTCCATCTTTGGCTGTGCGGAGAGCATACAATGTACGACGATTGAAGCCATAAACCGGATTTTTGTAACCAGATTTCAATTCAGCAGGCAAAGCCAAAACATCATCGAATACCAGTTTGCCAGAGGCTGAGCCTTCAATTCTTTCAATAGCAGAATTCGTCAGAATTCCTTCTGGCTGTTTGTGTCCAGAGCCTTTTAAGAATGCTCTTCCTTCACCAATAGCAAAAGCAGTAGCAACATCAGCAGCAAATTCAGATTCAACATTGTAGTTGCTGAACTGCAGCAAGTCCAAAGTGACAGGCAAAGTCACAGTCTGACGATAAGCCGTCAAGGTCTCGGAATCGAACTTGTCTTCACTCTCCGGAGATTCCTCAGTTTCACCAACATATTTGGCAACTGGAATATCAGTGCGAACAGGAATGGTCAAATCCTTTTTAGAGGTGCTGCGAACTCTTGCAAATGAGCGAATCGGCGAAGCATCATGCAACTGGCGCAGAATATCAGAAGCGAATTCCGGATGAACCAGATAACCACCCTGAACATCAGTGTCTGTGCGCATCGTTTTGCTGCCCTCACCACGCAGGAAATATTCTTTGAAGGCAATATGCTCTTCAGAATTCTTCCAAGCATCAGAAGCACCAGCCGGAGCTGCCGCATGCAAAGCAATTTCTTTTTCCAATTCTTTGATGCGTTCAGAATTGTCACCAGATGCTTTCGCCAATTTTTCAATTTCTTCCTGCTTAGCAGCAATTTCACGCTGTGCATTTTCCAGTTCAGCCTGCTTTTTAACCAATTCCTGATTTTTCTTTTCAGAAGCATCAAGAGCAGACTGCAGTTTGTTAATTTTTTCCTGGTCAGCTGACTTTTTCTCAACTTCATTGCGAAGTTCTTTCACAGCCGACATAACATCATCAATTTCAGCCATTTTAGACTTTCTCCTTAATTTCAGTTAACATTGTAATGATTTTTGAATAATCCTCCCGACTATCCTGCTTTTTGCCAACTTCCCGATGGCTGAACAGCTCTTTCATCTTGCTGATGAAATGCTTGCTTTTGTTTGATGACAGGAATTCACCAAGATATCTTTCGGCATCTCTTTCTGTTTTAATCTCATCAATTGATTTAACAGAATCAACAGTTGCCAAAGGATTCATCGGGAATGTCACCAAACTAACTTCCCACAGCGTCAGCTCTTTCAAATAAGTAACGCCATTGACAATCTCATATTCATCAATGGAATAGCCAATTGACATGGACTTGATTGAGCCAGTTTTCAGCTGTGGATAAACTCTTCCTGATACAAATGTATCACTCTTGGGCATCTTGCCTTCAAGATAAAGCCCTTTTGAGTCTTCGTGTATTTCTGCAAAGACACCCAATGGCTCACCTCTGTCATGCTGCCAGAGAAGAACTGGAGCTTGTTTCATCAAAGTCTGCTTAAAAGCTCCCTGAACAACTACATCTCCACCTCTGTCAACATTGCCGAATGTTGAGCCATAGCCTTTGAAATAATAAAAGTCATCATCTTCAGAGACTTCTTTGACTTCAAAAGGAACTTCAAGACGCTTAACTTTCATTTCAGCATCTTTTTTCAAGAATTTTTTGTTTTCAAATGTGTTCATCAACACCTCGCATTATATTTGCCTATATTATAGCACCAAAAATCAAAAAAGTAAAGCATTTTGTTTTATTTATTATACCTTACAGCACAATAACAATTCACCACATTGCCTGCAGTTGCTCCCATACTTGTATCACCTGGATATTTGAGATATTCCCCACCAACATAGAACAATTCGCTTGGTGCAACCTTTTGACCATGGGCTGCAGCATGGGATGGTCTTGTTGTAGGCAATAAAGCAGACAGCCATTCTTTTTCATAGCCAATTGGAGCATCAGTCATATAAGAAGAAACAGCCAGACTTGCATCTTGCTCAACTGCCTGAACAAGAAAACTATTCTTGTTATTGGTCAAACAATCCGCCTCAATATTTTTAACAGTCTCTGCTACATATTGGGTTTCAGTCATGGCAATGGTTGTGGCTCTTGATTCAATCTTTCTGCCAAATATCTCCAAAGCCAAAGCAGCAACTGCATCATTGCTTATTGGCATAGATTCCTGCTGCATATACAATTCAGCCTTGCTTATGCTATCTGCCATTTGCTCTGCGCTTGTATCAATTATTTGACGGCTTGATGCTGATGCTCTCTGCTCCCTCATAATTTGCAAAGCCAGAATGAATAATGCCATCTTGTCTCTGCTCATTGGCACATCAAGCTCTTCAGATGCCACTCCAATAAACTCATCTTGGACATTTTTATAATGCCTTGCCAAAAGTCTTTGCCATTTTTCTGCATAGACATTGAAATCCAAATAAACACCCTTTTCAGCATACAATTTTTCAAAATCCCGAGCCATCTGTCTCAGCAGTCTTTCTGCTTTTTTCCGGGTTTTGCTGTCTAATTGTATCTTGGCATTCAGCTGTCTTGCTTGGTCTTTGTCCATAATTCATTCGCCTCATCATCAGAGCAGCCGAGTTTCTTCATTCTCAGCACGAAATTGTTTCTCTTTGTAGTCTCTGTGTCATACTCTGCAGCATCAACTGGTGCCATGCTTGTGGGCTTATAAATCACATCTCCACCACTCAAAGAATCATAGCCAAGCTCTGTGCGAATTTCATTGTCAGTCAAAACCCCAATCTCACTCAAATTCTTTGCCCATTCAGAGGTGCGTTGCTGCAAGGCAGGAATGTCATTGGCTGAATAGCTTATGCTGAAATTGCTCTCAAGCATGCCACGGCGTTTGAACAATTCCTCAAATTTGCCAAAAATATCACCAACCAGAGGCAGCACAGCATCATCATACAAACTGACTTTGGCAACTGAATAATTGTTGTATGTCTGTGAGCCTGTTTTATACAATGGTTGAGGAATATTGAACTTGCTGTAAATAATGTCTTCAGCATCTGTCTTGAGCTCAAGAATCTGCATATCTTTGTTTGTGGCATTGATAGGCTTGAAATCTATGTTATCAGCATGGGCTGCAATATACTTGCCAGCATTGCTATTGCCAGAGAAATAAGTTGACACCTGCTGGCGAAATTCCTCAATTGCCTTTCTGTCACTTGTTGCTAGCTTAAAAATACCAGACAATGTTACACCGTTCTTCAGCAGAGAAGCATTATGTATAGACGAACCATTAGCAATTTCAATTTCTTTCAAAATGCTATTCATCAGAGGCAAAGCAAAAATTTCATCACCAGAATTTCGACAATAGCCTTTAAGGTGAATCAACTCTCTGTAGTCTGTATTTATGAATGACTTGGTCTTGCTATTGAATGAATAAATGCCATTGAACACTCTCATTCTGTTGGATGCAGATATTTGATAAACAGGCTGTGAATTGGCATCTATGCCATTGACAATAACATAACTTGACTTAATAGGATACAACTCCAAAATCTCACGATTGACATTGCCTGTGGCAATTAAGAACAGATTGCCTGTCACCAGCTTGTTCAAAGCACATTCAAAAATGAACTCACGCCAGCTTTGATTCCTGTTCGGTCTGGCAAGCAGCACATTCAAATTGTGCTCTTCTTTCAGCTCCCAATCCTCATCAAAAATACAAGGCTTAATACTCTTGATGTGATTGCAAATTGTGTCAACAGCATCTGACAAAGCAGCGGTTGTTTCATACAAATTGTATGCCATACTCATTGAAGCATATTCCATGCCATTCTGATGTAGATAATCCCAAAATGAACTCAAACATGGATTGCAAGCAGAAGAAGCATTAGAACAGCCACTTTTTTCTGCTTTTTTATCAAACATTTTCTTAAAAAATTTCATCCAAATTTTCTCCATTCATCAGCAGAAATAAATCTGTTCATCAGATATTTTACTGCCAAACCACAAAAAAGTAAAGCCCCAAACCATTGCATCAATTCTATTCGGTGACCAATCACTTTCTGGTGTCCATGTCACCATCTCATCTTCCAAGGCAGCCAGCACCCCAACATGGTGAATCAATCCCTGCTCATACAAAGCAACAATTGGGTCTGCACGCAACGCCTTTCCACGAGTTGCCCGAACTTGCTTGAATGGTACACCCTTGTCAACTGAATGAATGGTATTCTCAACCATGTCTCCACCAAAGTTCACTTCACCAACAATGCAATCTGCTTCCCATCTCTCATACAGAGCAACTGCCTTTTTTGCCCACTCATTCGGCTTCATTTTGCCAGTGGCATCCTCAAGCACCCAACCGTGACCAGAATAATCCTGCCCAACCACGATTATGCCTGTGTCATCAGAACTTGCATTACTTGTTCCGGCTGGGTCAATTGCCACTACAAGCTTTTTGAACTCTGGCAAATCTGCTTTGCTCATCCGCGTAGCATCCAACAGTTCAGTTTTCCACAAAGCCTTTTCATCATCATCTGTCCAATCACCATCTTTGAATCTCTTCCGGCTTTTGGCAGACATACTATCAAGAACAGCCAGATAAGACTTGGCAATATTTTGCTTGTTGTCATCAGGATTCATTCTCAACCAGACATAATCAGCTGCATCCGGCAGAGGCTGTTTGTCAATTGGATTTCTTCCCAAAACAAACACGATATATGTCCAATGGCGTTTGCTTGGGGGGTTGCAGTCAAAATACATCTTCAGTGACAGCTCTTCTTCCTCACCATTATTGTTCGTGAACATCACTTTCTGTGCCAAACGGCTCTTGACCATCTCAACCGAATCCCAGCCAATCTCGCTCACTTCATTGATATATATGGTGCAATATTCATTACCAAGAATCTTCTCAAGCCGTTCACCATTGTCAAGCCCAGCCAGCCAAATTTCAGAACCATTGGTGAACTTGATGAACCAATCTGACTTGTTCTCAACATAATCCTTATCTTTGACCAAATTCGGAAAGCATATTTTAAGCACTTTCTGCAGCGTGTCATAATATATTGACTGCTTAACATGGTTGAATCTCTTTCTGGCAATAAGGTGGCGACTGTTCGGTGCTTTTAACGCCCGCACGATGATATCACGCACATTAATGAATGTTTTGCCAGAACGTGAACCACCAGAAAGCAATATGAATGTGGCTGAACTTGCGTGCAGTCTTGTTGCTTCCTTCTGTTTTTCTGTTTTAATAAAGCCCTTTGCCATCGTTCAACCACAAATCAAGCCAAAGAATATTTGTTAAAACAGCATCTCACAGCAAAAACTTGTCATTGCAACCCACCAGAATTTCATCATCTCAGACAGCATATCACAATCCTTCATCATCTTTATCAATAACAACAAGAGCAACTCCTCCTTTGACTTCACCAGACAGATTGGTGTCTATTTTGTTTTTCCACTTATCAGATTTGCGATTGTTCAGCCAATATTTGATTGCATTGATGTTTGGTTCATGGTAACGGCTTATTGTCTCAATGCCCATGCCTGGCACTGCCACCTCTTCTGTGTACTCAAAGCCTGTGGCAATCTTATGTAAAGCATCCACAACAAGCATATCGGCTTTTTCGCCACCCTCCTTGGCTGCTTCAGCAAAATCCGGATAATCTACCATCCATTGCAAGAATACCTCCTCAGGCACATTAAAAACATTACTAGCGATGTCCTTAAATTCCATGCCTAACATAACTGCCTGCTTCACCAGCGCTTTGTACTCTGCTCTATATTTATATGCACCTGACTTCTGAGCTGGCTTCTGCTGGCTGCTCTCACCTGGTGCTATCTTTAAGACCATGAAAATTCTCCACAAATTGTTTGTTAAAATTATAGTTAATTTTGTGGGAAAAGTAAAGCCAAAAGATTTTAGGCGGAGAATTTTGTGTGAAGTGTGCCGAGCACATTTTTATAAGCATGCGAAAAATGAGTTTGCAGTTGCTTGCTTTTAGCGAAAAATTTTAATCATTTTCGCTAATTCCCTCGGAGTTATGCGAAATTTAGCTTTACAGCCCTAAAATCTCAAAATTACATACATTATTTTGTCACTACATTTTTTCTCTAAGGTTTTTTAAACTCCGAGTAGAAATAGGAAAATATACATTAAGCAACCGTATTGTTAACTTTTAATCCAACTGGAAAAATAATGCTAAAACAAGCATTTATCCAATTTTCATTGACCAGATACAGTTGCTTACTCGGACTTTGGAAATGTCCGAGTGAAAACCACAATTCGACCACATTTTTCTTCAGTTATTTCAACGACTTAGCTCTACTCGGACTTTTTTCAAGTCCGAGTGAAGTCCGAGTAGAATTTTTTAATTCAGTTATTTCAAGCACATAAACAACTATCTTAAATCGCGCCTTTAATAAAAAATCGCATTTTTCACACATTTTACAGCTCACAAAAATAATAATCATTATCGTTTTTCACTCGGACTGGCACCCTTTCCACTCGGACTCCGAGTAAAACTCCGAGTGAGCCATTTTTACGCCTTAACACATTGTTTTATAACAACTTTATGGCATTCAGCACACTTCCATCCACTCGGACTGCTTTTCAACTCCAAGTGGGATTTTTAGCCGAAAATTTTTATTTTTTCGCTAAAATTGGCATCAGAAACTTTTTGTTTACTTTTAGAATACATTTTTATAAAATACATAATATAACAATTTGTTTTAACACATAAATTCAAAAAAGTTTAAATTTTTGTAAAATAATGCTTTACTTTTGTTTTAGAACAAGATATAATGTAAATATAAAATTGATAAATTGATTTATGTAAAGGAATAAACAAAATGAGATATGTTAGAAAAGATGATGTTAAAGAAACTACAAATTATGTATTTTTAACAGTTTTCTGTGCATATGGTCAAACTGAGATTTCATTCAGTAAAGATGAAATTCAAGAAAAAGGCATTCAATACATCTTCAATAAAGAAGAAATTGAAAGAAGAGCTGTGAATGCTGCTTTTCACACAAACAAGGGTAGCATCCTTGGTGTTAAAGGTGTTAGAAATTTAAATTTTTAATCATGTAAAGGAATAAACAATGTTTACAATCAAATCTCTAAAATTGAAAGTCATAGGCTTTTGGGACCAGTGCTTTTTCCGTCAAAACAGCAAATATTCTGGTTTAATATGCTTGGATGAATCTGGCAACGAACATCTGTATTCATATTTTGAATTAAGACAAATGATGAAAAAGGAGAGTGCTAATGTTTAGTTTTCAGTTATCACACAACCAATTAGACATTAGACCATATTCAATTATAACTGATGAGAATGGCACTGTGCAAGGCGTTTGGTCTAAAAAATACAAAAGGATAATTGGTTTCAATTGTGAATTTGAAGCAGGATGTGTAGATTTGATGTTTGAAAGTTTTTCAGAAACAAAACAGTCTGTAAAAGGAATGTATCCTGTTGTTGAAGACTGTGATGGTGATTTTGCAACAATTGGTGAGCTTGAAGGAGCAAGTGTTTTGAATAAAATTGGAGAAGCACTATGATACAGACAGAATTCAAAGTTGGCGATATTGTTCGCAATAGTTCAGAAAATGAACCAATGCAGATTTTCAAAATTACAGAGATGAGTGTTCATAAAGATGGCACAGTGTTTTATTATTCATCTACAGGAAGAGGATTTTATGAAGAAGACCTTGAGCTGGCAGAAGATTGCATAAATGAATATGACAGAAGATACAAAAGTTTGTCTGATAATTATGTAAAATTGCTTGATGATTTTAGAGCAGTCGCAAAAGTTTTGGCAGAGCAGGATCCTGATTATGGAAGTTGGCTGCTTTGCAATTGGTCATCAAAATTAACAGGACACATTTAAGGAGAAAACAAAATGGACAATATTGAACAAAACATTCGTGAAATTGCCAGCAGATACAAGTGGGCAATCAATGAAAAGAATCTGCCGAAGATTGCCAATGCAAAACGCCGTTTCTTTGGTGAGGAAGATTGGAGCAGATGCCCTTGCTATCCGCCGGAAGATAACACTCATGGCTGTGGCTCAGCTGCATGTTGTCAGGAAATAACAAAGAATGGCATATGCCATTGCAATCTGTTCATGAAAGATGGAGAAAAGTGATGGGACAGAGATACATATTGGTCGAAGCTGTTTCAACTGGAATAAAGGCTGAATTTGATAATTTCATCAATAGAGTGAATGAAAAGATTGATGAAGGATATGAGCCCTGCGGAAATTTGCTTATTGAAACTAAACAATCAATATCTGGCAAAATTAAAATATACACCCAACCAATGTTTAAAAGGAGCAAATGATGTTTTTTAAAATTTATTTTAGCCGAAGAAAATTTGAGCAAGATGCTGCAGCTTTGGTACAGAAACAAAATGGCTGGGCAGCCGGAGCTTATTGTGGTGCAAGAATTCTTTCTGCTTTACCTGATGAGCAATATATAAGCCCTATGGAAGCAAAGAAACAAATTTGGCAAGTTAACAGCGATTTTGCCATAAACAATATTGGTGAAGTTTTGGGTGATTTGAAAACTGCTCGTGAAGAGCTGCTTGGGCTTGACACATGGAATAAATACAAGCAGCTGCGTATTGATAGCAATCTGAAAACAGTCAAAGACTTCTTGGAGAAATTGGTTTGGAAGCCCGTAAAAAGAAAGGAAGATAAATGAGTAAATACATTGACAATATAAGCAAGCAGACTGCTGCAGGATTCGGTGATGACGAATTTTATCTTGTCATGGAAAAGGTTGATTTCTTGATGCAACTTTGGGCTGGTGAGCAGATGGGTGATGATGGTGTTTATGAACTCATGAGTCTGTGCAATTTAATCTATTCTTGCAAGGGCATGTGGTATGAAATGCCGAAAGAAGCCAAGGACTTTTTCAGAGTTTTAATCAATCCAAAAAATAAGTACAAAATGTCAACTGGCAAGGGTGGCCAATATCGTAATTATGCACAGCTGAGGCAATATCTGATTGATAATCAGGAAGCCATAAGCAAGGTGATGAGAAAATTGGACGGAATAGAAGACCATCAGGAACTTTGGGATATCAAATTTGTCAAGGATGGTGGAACAACCGAAATTGTTGACACTTATGCTTCAGAAGAAGCTTGTCAGCAAGAGCTTGCATATTACAGAAGCAAGCCTGGAATTGGTGTTAGATATTTCATGGAGAAAAAGAATGACCAATAAGAATTTCATCTGTATCAGCATAAAGCACACATATTATAGCAATTCTGGCTGGGTGCTTTGGTGCAAAAATAAATCAGGATACACAGGCAGTGTCAATATGGCAGGCATTATTGCGAGAAGTATGATTCTGTGCTGGTTTACAGAGATGAATTTGTCAATTTTATTGCCGACCTCAAAAACTGCAAAAAGCAAGAGAGCATTGATGTGGTCAAGACTTGTTTGCATAGCCTTGAGTGCATATTGGCTTCTGACAGCATTGAGCCGAATATCAGGATTGAAAATGCATTGGCTAAAATTAGAGAGATAAGGAGCAGCAACTGATGAAAGCAGAATTTGTTAAAGATAAAAACAGCAGCATATGGTATTCTAAGTGGAATATATATTTGGATGGCAAATATTCAGGATTCATTTATAAGTGCCGGAAAACTCAAAAGAATTGGGAAATTTTCTGTGATAGTTTAGGAATAGATGCTTGGAGCAAGGAACGCAGTCATAAAACTTTGAATGATGCCAAGGCAGCTGTTCGAAAAATAGCTGAAAGGATTAACAATGGATAAAATTTTTGAGATTGGCGAGGAAGTGCCTGTTCTGATTGGTGATGATGTGTCTGAATTCAGATGCAACTCAACCCACACTGAAAAATTGGAAACAAATAATTCTGTCACAGAACGCTATTATTTCGGATTCAATTCTGATACAGGAATGCATATGAGTTTAAGCTGGGAAAATAAGCCTAATGAAAGGGATGACGAAAATGAATAACATTGTGCTTGATGTATATGGATACAGATGCTTGGCAAAGGTTTTTTACCACAGAAATGGCGAGTTCAAACTGCAGTTGCCAAGAGAAAAATTGCAGCAGCTCTGTGTTGAGCAAAGCAAGCGAATTGAAATCTATTTTTATTTCAACATGAAATGGTCTGAGATGATTCTGGCTCACCTTGTTGCAGAGCTGAGGATGATAGGATTTTCAACAGTTAAACTTGCCTGTCCATATTTGCCATTCGGGCGTGCTAATAAGCCAGAAAAAGAATATGGATGCAGAAAAGACATTTTGTCAACATTTTTCAAAATGCTTAAGGCTGCAGAAATTGATGAGGTCTGCACATCAGATTTTCATCTGAATATAAAAAGCAATATTTTCCATGGTATAAAGTTCAGAAACATAAAATTTTCAGAGCTTTGGCAGGAAGAAATCGCCAAGATAAGCAGAATACACAACAATGACAAATTTCTTGTTTTTGCACCAGACTCAGGTGCAGTTGATAGGGCTTGGCAAACTTGGACTGTATTATCGCATAATTTGCCAAGCAATCCGTTGTATTGTAAGCATATACAATTTTGCAAGGAAAGAACAGAAAATGGCATTGAAATTTATTGTGCTGGAAACTATGCAAACAATGAACAATACCAAAATAGAATTTGCATCATTGTAGATGATATGATTGATTCTGGCAAGACCATGCTTGCTGCAATTGAAAAGGTGCGGGAATTTAAGCCGAAGAAAATATATGTTTTGGTGACACATCTGCTGAATGATGAGTTCAAAGCACCAGATGGTGTAGAATTTATGTGGAAATTTGACAGTGTGCAGGAAGCATAAAGCAATGGAAATTATTGATTATGTTAAAAAGAAAGATATCATGAAATTGAATGAGTTGTTTCAACCCCTCATTCAGAAATGGATTCGCCGGTATTATTGGAGCAGAATTGACAATGAAGATTTGCAGCAGGAAGCAATATTCGCTATCATGAATGCTGTCAAATATTTCAATGCTGAAAAGGGCGCGAGCTTTGGTGTTTATCTTGAATATTGGTTGCATTGTCATCTTGGTCAATATGTTTTGCGAAATGTCAATCTTGTGAGACCTTGTACCAATTATCTTGTTTTTGAGAGTGCAGAATTATCTGAGGTGACAAAGAAAGCAATTGATGATTATCACAACTTCAGCTATGTTAACATTGATAATCCTGAGTGTAAATATCAATTGCAAGATAAGCCTAGCAATTTAGATAGGCAAATTTGCGGAAAGCAGCTCAAGAAATTGGCAAAGAAGGAACTATCAGAAAGGACTTATGACATTCTATTTGACAGATGTAATGATAAGTCATTGAGCCAGCTTGGCAAAAAATACTCTTTGAGCAAGGAGAGAATCAGACAGATAGAGCTGCTTGCAATTCAGAAATTGAGAAAAAAGTTAGGAATTAGCGAAAATGAAACAGGAAAACATATTTAAAATTTGGAAAAATGGCTTTGATTTTGGCAAGTTTAAGGCTATGGCTGAACGGCACAAAAAGTTGTTCAAAGGAGCCAACATAGAAAATCAGCTTTTGAAATTTACAGAGGAAATGGATGAGCATTTGGCATCTCCATTAGACGAATATGAAATGGCTGATTGTTACATTGCTGCAGCAGGCATATACAATTTCAATCCGTATGCTGCTGTGATGATTCTGAATTATTTGGGCAGCTATGGCGGAGCTCTGCCTCATAAGATAGAAAAGGCAGCTTCTGAAAAGATGCACAAAAACGAAACAGAAAGAGTCTGGATGGTTGTAAATGGTGTTATAAGACATGTCAAATTGCCGGCATATGCTGATGAGATGGGATTCGTAGATTTGCCAGATGGAAAGTATATCGCAAAAAAGTATGCCTGTTATGGAGAGCCAGCTGAAGAAGTGGTTGGAGTTGCTGACAAATATTTGCCAAGCCATTATGAATGTGTTTTGAGAAAGGCTTGAGATGGAAAAATTCCCAACATTCCGTGGACCATTCAAAGATGGTGAGATGATAAGAGCCAGCATCATTGGGCGAGTGTATAAAATGACACCAAGGCATTGGGCAGCATATCTGATGTGTTTTCGCAAAGGCGGGATAATGAGTGGTGCAACTCTTAATAACATCAATAAACAAGACCTTGAAAATCATCAGTTCATTTTTCCGTTAAGCCGTAAAGAAATCTTGGCTCAGCCATTTATGTTCCCGGAAGAATATTTGGCATTTGTCAAGAGCCACCCAATGACATTCAAATTCTATTTGATTTCAGATATGAGTTTTGCCAGAAAATTCTTGCTAAATGCTGAAAAAGAAAGCAAATTCACAGTCAGATGGAAAAAGAAGCTGGCAAATAATGCTAAAAAATCAGCAAAATCCAGAAGAGAAAAAGAAATTGCTCGTGCAAAAAACTTGAAGAAAAGAGATAAGATTTGGAAGAAAATTTTGAAGGAAAGAGAAAAAATGGCAAAAAAGTTTACATTTATGTAAAATAGTTGTTGACTTTTATTTTGCAATATGTTACAATGATAATATAAACAATTTATGGAAAGGAATGAACATTATGAATAAAATTTTTCTTCTTTTGGCTCTGATTGCAATTTTGGTTTGCAGCTGTACTGATGACGAGGCTATGAAACAATGCCAGCAGACACACTCATATGAAACTTGCCATTATCATCTTTATCGTTAGGGGTGGAAGCTATGAAGTATGTGATATTTGACAATTTTTTCCCTGTGATTTTCCCTGATACAATTGAGCACAAAGCAGTTGCTGATGGGATAAATAAAACACCAACATCTGCTGGCTTTATTGAGCATGGAAAATGCACCGGCTTTTCAGATAGCCTTGGCATAGGAGTTGGAGAAAAAGATGCGATGCATATTAAGATGATGCTGAAATTTATTGCTGATAGACAGTTCAATCCTGTGGAGGGAACAAAATGACTTTCATTGATGAAAAGAATGACGGGGCTTGTTTGCCTTGTGAAAAGCAAAAGAAAAGCCTGTTGGATGTTATTTCTGGCATTGATGAATTTAAGCCTATTTTGGCAAAATTCTTTGAGGAATTTGAAAGAACAAAAGATAATTTTGTTTCAGAAGAAGACAAAGCAGTCATTTATGACAAGTATGATGACAGATATCACACTGTCAATGTTCCTCTCTCTAAGAGAGAGCAGATAGCTCGTGAAGACCTGTGTCGTGATGACAAAGGCTGGTTTGCTGAAATTATCACAGATTCAGAGCTGACAGAGCAACTGGTTGAATTCTTCCGGAATTTAGCCAAAGAAAAATTTATGTAAATTGTTTACTTTTGGCAGATAAACAATTACAATTTAAGTAATTGGTAAAATATGGAAAGGAATGAACAATGAAGAAATTTTTTACAATCTTGGTTCTTGTTTTCATTTTCATTATGCTTTTTGGCGGGCTTGCATTTTCTGCTGAGCCAAGATTCAAAGCAGAAAGTTCAGGAATTGCGGGTATAATTTTGCTGACTGACTCTGAAACTGGATGCAAATATTTGGCAACCAGAAAAGACACAGTATCACCAGCGTATGTTTACATTCAGCCTGTTTTGCTTCCTGATGGAAAGCCTGATTGCAGGAGATAGTGATGAAAGAAAAGGCTTTTTGGGAAAAATTTCGTCCGCTGTTTCAGCTACACACAAAATATTGCGAGCGTGTTGAAAACAGGGTCAACCAAGGGACACCAGATGTATTCTGTCTTGGCAAGAATGGTGAGGCAATTTGGGTTGAGCTGAAATCAGTCAAGAGTATATATGAAAAGCCGGTATTTCAGCCACAACAGCCTATTTGGCACAAGAAGTATGCAGCAAGCGGTGGCAAGAGCTATGTTGTTGTGTATTGTGGTGACAAAATATACGCTCATGCTGGCTCAGCCATCGGTGACTTTACACTGAAAGATTTTCATCCAGAATTTGCTGCTGACATAAAAAATAAAGATTCTGTAACATTATTTTTTAAGAGGTTATTTGGAGAGTGATATGAAGAAGCCCGTCAAAATCAGAAAGCCCGCAGAAGATGAGATTGATGAATTTTTAGATGATTCAATTCTTGATTTAGACAACTGCACTGTGGATGAGGATTTTGATGAAATTGATATAAACTCTCTTATTGACAAGAACATTTTGAAAGATTTGAAAGATGCTGGATAAAAGCAAAATAATAGAGCAAGTCAAAAAGCTGCTTGAAGTTAACCAAAGCAATGGCGCAACCGAAGCCGAAGAGAAGATTGCTTTGGAAAAGGCAAACATGCTGATTGAGAAATATCAGATAGAAAAATATCAGCTCAAGAGCAAGAGCAGCAACATACACGAATATTTCACACCAAAAAAGAAATATCCATTTTATTTGTTCAATGGTGTTATAAATCTGATTGCTGAATATTTTGGCTGCATATCCTTTACACAAGGGAAAAAGATGATTATATTCGGTGATGATGAATTTGTCAACTTGGCAATTGATATGGCAAAGAGATTTGAATTTGAGATGGAGATTGAAGTCCAGAAATTTAAGCATTCAGCGAATTATCTTGCCAGCAAAAGACTCGGCAGCAATAGCTTGGTGATGACAAATTCATTCCGGAATGGATATTGCTCAAAAGTGATTGAAAGATTGTTTGGCTTCATAGAAGCCCGCCAGCAAAATTGCCAGAAGTCAACCGGCACAGACTTGGTTGTTCTGAACAGAGAGAATTTGAAAGAGGATTTCATGAAAGATTTTGGTGTTGAAAAAATCTACAAAGCAAAAAGGAAACTGTCAGACAACATAGACCCTGAGGCAACCAAGAGTGGTTTGGCAGCTGGCGAAAAATTTAGAATTTTAGAAGAATTGGAGAATGAAAATGACGCCTAAAAATTATCTCGAAAATGTTGTCCTGAAAACTTGGGACAGAAAAGGAACACAGGAACAGTGTTTTTATGGTTTTCTAGAGGAATTTGGAGAAATAACAGGGAAACTTAAGAAAGCTCATAGAGATGATGTTCCTGAGCAGGAAAAACAAGCAGGTTTAAAAAAAGAACTTGGTGATTGGGGGTGGTACATAATTCATCTTGGCTATCTGCGGAAGTCAATTGATTTCAATCAGCAGCAGTTTAAGCCTGACAATCTTCAGACAAACAAGAAGCCTCAGCAGGTTATCATGTCAATTTCTTCTAAGATTGGCATGATGGTCAATGGAATGGCTGAGGGAAACAAGCACAAAGAAAGAATTGCAATGAGAAGCATTCTGAATAGCTTTACAGATTTGAGCAATTCTCTTGGTTTTGAAACAGAAAATGTTTTGAAAACAAATGCTGCAAAATTATTTGACAGAATGGCAAGAAACAAGATGCATGGCTCTGGAGACGAAAGATAGATGGGCAAGGGTTGCAAAATTCTTTATCTTGACAGAGTTGAGATGGCAGATTTCTGTTTTTATGAGATTGGGTATTGCCCGAGCTGTGATAATTTGTTTTCGCCAGTTGACAGGGATGATATAATTGAATGCCCAGTTTGCCACAATAAGATATACGGAAGAGCCATTGCCATTAACAATGGATTTTTGGTTGAGAAAGAAGACATTTTGCAATAAGGAGTAAAGAACATGGATAAAGAAAAGATGATAACATACGCCGTTTCAGGTGCCAAATTCAAAATCATTAGAGTGATGGCTGACGGCAAAGAAAGAACACCAACTGAGATTTGCAAGATTATTGGCTTGAAAAATTCAGCTCTGTCACATCTTCTTTCTCAGATGAAAAATGCAGGAATTTTGACTGCAAGGAAGCAAAATCGGTTTATTTACTATCAGATGAACAAAAAAATAATTGTTGAAATTCAAGCAATTAAGACAAATTTTGAAAAAATATTTGAAAAGTTGTAAAATAATTGTTGACTTTTGTTCATTTTAGAGATATGTTAAATAATGTAAGAACAAATTAACTTAATTTTATGGAAAGGAATAAACAATGACAAACAATGTAGCAAAAGAAATCGAACTGGTATTGGAAACAATGACTGGTGCAAAATTAGCCGAACTTTACAATACAACTGTTCCTGAGAACAAGAAGATTGTTAAATTCAGAGACCACAAAACAGCTGTTGAAAGAACTTTGGCTGCAGTTCTGGCTTTTCGTGACAGAGCAACCCTTGGTTATGGTATTGGAGAATTGTTCAAAATGATTGATGAAAACAAAGGTGACAAAAAGGCTTCAAAGCCTCAGCACTCTGGGAAAAAATCTCAATTTGAGGGTGGCATTATTAAGTCAAATATGAATGTAAATCCTCGTCGTGAAGGAACATGGGGATACAAGTCATTTGAGCTTATTATGGCTGCTGGTGATGAGGGAATTTCTTATGAAGACTTTTTGGCAAAAGGCGGAAGAAATAAAGATTTGGCTTGGGACTGGAATCACGGATTTGTATCTGTGGATGATGAATCTCTTGAATTGGTGTACAAAAGTAGAGATTTGCCGAAATACAAGAATGTTTTGACGGACAAATAAAAGCCCTTTTAATTTTGAATTGTTAAATATATTTTTATAATACATCACCAAAATTCAAGAGGCAATAATGTCATCAAATACTTATTTCAAGACTGATAGAAAATCGCTGGCAACAGAAATAAATGAAAATTTCTTGAATAATCTGAATTTAGATGCTCAGGAAATTGAAGAATTAACAAAAAGAGGCATGAAGCAGAAATTTTTTACTCAGGCTGGATATAAGACTTGGCAGAATGGCAAAAATACACAATCAGCGAAAGCTGTGTCCAAAATTGATTCAAGTTATAATCTGACGGGACATCCTGGTTTTTTCATCAATGCAAATGGCTCAAGAGCCTTTAATGCCCAAACTGGGATGCTCATTCCTATCAGAGATATTGGTGGCAATATAAATTACATCTTAAACCGCCCGCGCAAGGCAATTAACAATCGCAAATATTTGCTTTGCTCCTCTGGCAATAAAACAGAGGGTGGAAAGGCATTCCCGACAACTCATTGTCCTGTGGTGAATGTTAAGGATGGCAAACCGAAGAATTGTGGTTCAGTTATACGAATCACAGAAGGACCATTGAAGGCAGATATTGCAACAGCCCTTGGCAATTATTACACATTGGGATTGAATGGTGTAAATACCGCCCCACAAGACTTGAAGAATGTGCTGCTTGAGCTTGAAGTGAGCACAGTCAAAATTGCCCTTGACAGTGAAGACAGTGCGGCAACTTATAAGATGATTGCTGAGCTTCACAAGCTTGTTAAGGATTTAGGGTTTGATGTTGAGATTGAAACTTGGGATGAGAATTACAAAGGGCTTGACGACATTCTGCTTGCAAAGGGTGAATCCTTTATCAGAAGAATGTCAGATGATGAAGTCAAAATGCTTCTCAAAAAGGCAGGATTTGGCTGGATTCATATCATATCAACAAAGGAATATACAGATGCAGGATTGAAGCAGAGATTGGACAAATCTCAGTTGGCAAAGAAACTGAAGCTTCCGAAAGATAATATGGTTGATGATATGGTGACTGAATCTGTCATCGATATTGTTGACTGTCCGACATTTGCGCCTGGTCAAGAACTTCTGATTGAAGAGGACGGCTTGCGCAAGATTAACACTTGGGTGAATCCGTGTGTTGAGCCTATTGACGGAGATGCCAGCATTTTTGAAAATCACCTCAAATTCTTGGTGCCAGATGAACAAGAAAGACAAATTTTGATTGAGTGGCTGGCTTATCAAGTTCAGAATCCAGGTGTTAAAATAAGATGGTCTGTTGTACTATGTGGTAAACATCAGCAAACTGGTAAATCTACAATTGGACATTTCATGCGGAAAGTTCTTGGTGAGGATAATGTAAAATCACCAAGCAATGAAAGGCTGCACGAAATTTACACTGATTGGCAAGAGCAGGCTCAGCTTGTAATTGTGGAGGAAATTAAGCATTCCGACCGTATTGAATTGATGAATAAGATGAAGCCCTTTATCACAGAGCCAACAACCATGGTGCGCTTGCCTGGTGGCAGAAGCTATACCATGCCAAACAGATACAACATTCTTATGACAACCAACCATGAAGATGCTTTGCTGGTTGACCAATATGATAAGCGGTATTGCATTATTCAAGTTCCAGTTGAAAGAAACACAGATGAGTATTACCAGAAACTTTATGAATTTTTAGATTCACCAGATTGCGCAGGAGTTCTTATGAATTACTTTAAGAAAATCAAACTTGACAAATTCAATCCAAAGGGGACAGCTCCTATGACGAAACAGAAGCTTGTTTCTATTGAGGCAAGCCGGAATGCCTTGGAGCAATTTATCTTTGGCAGAGCTGAAGACAGAGCTCATCCATTTAACATGGATGTTGTTTCAATTCGTCACATAAAGGCTTCAAAATCTGTGCCACAAAATCTTTTGAAATTTTCTGATTTTAAGTGGGCAGAGGTTATGAAAGATGCAGGCTTCAAGCAATATGAAAAACCTGTTTATTTGGAAGATGGTTCAAGAGTTCGTCTTTGGATTGTTCCTGAGGTTGTTGCCAATTATGAAAATGCAACGCCGGAAGAAATGAAACAAGCATTCACAAAATGGCTGCAAAATTCAGAGCCAGGTGGAAATCCTGTTGATGATGCATTGCCAATGTAATATGTAACACTAAATGAAAAGGAATTAACAATATGTTAACAGAAAAACAAGCAGCAGCTTATGACTTAATTTGCAATGCAAAAGAGGGTGTCAGCAAAATTGAAGGATACGCCGGAACAGGCAAGTCATTTGTGTTGTCTAAGGCTGCACAAGAACTTGGCAAAAAATGCCTTGTTTTGACGCCTACAAATAAATCAGCACAAGTTTTAAGGGACAAAGGCATTTCTGCCAGCACACTTCACTCAATTTTGTATTCACCAAGAAACACCCTTAAATTCAAGAAGAATGATGGCAAGATGGAATATCACAAAGATGCTGACGGCAATTTCATTCTTGATGACCATGGTGAGAAAATCCCTGTGATTGAGAGTGAAGAGCTGGCATTTGATTTTGTGGCTAATCCAGAAGAGCTGAAAAACAAAATTGCTATCATTGATGAAGCATCTATGCTGAAAGAGCAGGAGCTGGCTGATATCACAAGTGTGTTTGATAAGGTTGTTTTGATTGGTGATGGAATGCAGCTTCCGCCTATAAAATCAAAAGATGTTTTTGCAGAAACAAAGACTGATATTTTCCTTGATGAAGTGCATCGTGTTGCCAAGGAAAATCCAATCATAAATTTGGCAACGCATATTCGTGAGGGTGGCAGAAATTTTAAGCAGTTTGAAGATGGTGAGCATTTACTGGTTGCCAACAAATTCCATGAAGAGGTTGTAAAAAATTCTCATAAATATACACACATCTGTTATAACAACAATCTTCGCAGAACAATCAATGCCAAAGTTCGTGCCAAACTAGGCTTCACAGAAAATAAGATTTATGAGGGTGAGCCAGTTATTTCATTGAGCAACATCAGAGATAGAACAGGCGGTTTTGGTGGAAAAATTTTGGCATTCAATGGTGAGATTTTTTCAGCCGTTAAAAATATTGACATTTCTCAAGACTTGGCTGGTCTCTCTATAATCTATGTTAAAAGGGCAACTGGCAATGTTCATTCTTTCAATTCATTCAAATTCTGGAATAAGGATTTTTGGAAATATCACGATTCTGAAAAATTTGAACAAGACTTTGTCAGGATTTGGAAATGCCTGCCATCAAAAGCCGACATATATCCATTTGACTTTGCATATTGTTTGACAGCACATAAGGCTCAAGGCTCTGAATTTGATGCAACAATGGTTTGGGACCAAAGTTCAGCAGTCAGAGGAGGAGTGCTTGACCAAACTCGTTGGCTTTACACAGCAGCAACAAGGTCAAAAGAAAGATTGGTTATTGTAAAATAATGCTTGACTTTTACAAAAATATAAAATACAATGATAATGTAAAATGAAAAGGAATTAACAAAATGGTTGTATATATAGTTCAAGAGCCAAAGCCGAAGAATGGATGGACGCCGGACTTTTCCAAAGCTGCAGAATATGGCAGACTGGAAAGAGTTTTTACACCAGACCAAAGAATCTGCTCAATGCCGACAAGGTATATGAGGGAAGCAATGAACACTCTTAAAGAGTTTGATGCTGAAAATGACTTTATTCTTTGGCCAAATTTAGGCGACCCAACTGCTTTGCAATGTGTTTGCTTTGCTTTGGCTCAGCTTGGTTTTAATAAAGTCAGATTCTTGTATTGGAATCGTAAAAGAGATTCTGATGGAAATAAGACTGATGGATTTTATATGCCACTTGAATTCAATCTGGAGAAATAATATGGAAAAGAAAGATTTTGATGCTTTACTTCAATCTGATGCTGAAAATGCCGACAAAGATGTTAGCTTAAAAGACTTGCAAACAAAGGCTTCTGAGATGGTTAATTTGGCAAGCGAAATTGCTGAAATGGAAGCTGAGATTGAAGAAAAGAAAAAACAGTACAGAGAGATTGAAGCAGTAACTTTGCCAGATATGATGACGGGGCTTGGCATAAAGAAATTCACACTTGGTGATGGTTCTGAAATCACTATCAAAGATGTTGTTCAGGCTTCACTGCCTTCCCGTGGTGCAATCCTTAAAGCACAAGGTGATGAGAGAGATGCACTGATTGACCGCAATCACAGAGCATTAGATTGGATGCGAGCTAACGGTGGTGAAGCTATTATCAAGAACAACATTTCTGTTGATTTTGGCAAAGGACAAGATGAAATTGCAGAGAAATTTGTTGACTTTTGTAAAGAGATTGGTATGGAGTACGACAGAAGCACAACTGTTCACAATGCTTCTTTGACTTCATATATCAAGGAGAAACTCGCCAGTGGTGCGAATGTACCACTTGACCTGTTCAGTGTGTATACAGGTTTTAAGGCGG
>ULPC01050443.1_pt1 | contig 32132 bp, 35 predicted proteins | sample 1953181 | NCBI WGS metagenome assembly ULPC01 (sample SAMEA4835620, study PRJEB28245) | human gut metagenome | biome: gut microbiome; material: fecal sample | place: Denmark | collected 2008
TAATTTTGCTAAATCACTTAAACTTGTCTTTCCGTCTCCGTTTATATCTCCTGCTAATGTACTTGCTGTATTTAATTTTCTTTTTCCTACCATTGATAATTTTAAGTTTGCTAAGTCCGTTAGTCCTATTTTTCCATCTCCATTTAAGTCTCCTGTTACTACTAATATATATGTTTCATCTCCTATTTGTAAGCTCATTCCTGTTCCGACTAATGTATTTTCGTCTGTTATTTCTTGTTCTCCTTTGATTATTTTTATTGGAGCATTTGTTTCTATTTTTTCTTTTAGTTGTGATATTGTTGTGTTTTGTGTTATTTGATTTAAATATTTTATATTTTCAACCTTGGTAACATTAAAATTTTTAAAAATATCTTGAAACTTTAATATTGGATATCCATTATTGCTTTCAATATTATCAACACAATACGCATCATTTTCCATATTAAGTTTTTGTATTATATCTTTAGATTTTAATTCTTCCTTGTTTAGTTTTATAAGGCTTTCTGAATTTTCATAATTTCCTTCTCCTATTGGATTAATCTCATTATTTAAATAATAGCAATTATTAATTAATCCATTTTCATATTTTCCTATTATATTTCCTGCATAAACTAATTTTTCATTTAATACATTATTTTCTGTTACCGTACCAGCATTATAACAATTTTGCATTTTATATTCATCATAATTTGACAATGATACCCATCCTGTTATTCCTCCAATACAAACATTTCTGTCTGGATTTTCATCTGAATTATAAAGATTTCCAACATTATAACAATCAATTATACTTGCATATTTATATAGTTGTGCTGTTATTCCTCCAATATAGCTACTTCCTGAAATTTCTCCTTTATTATAACTGTTTTCAACCCAAGATGTTTGAAAAAATCCACTAATTCCACCTACAGCATATGCTTTTGAGTTTATATTTCCTTGGTTATAACATTCATCTATTTGGGTTCCCCATGAATAACCTGATATTCCTCCAATTCCGCCATTTTTTCCTTCTATCAACCCATGATTACTACTCTTTAGAATTTTGGAACCTGTAGAATATCCTACAATTCCGCCACACGCCCCACTACTTGTATTTGTAACTATATGTGCATAGTTATGACAATTTTCTATTATACTACTATTATTATTAAATGCTGTTATTCCTCCAATGTAACCTCCTGATGAACTTATATAAGAATCTATTAAATTTAAGTTTTTAATTATTCCTTGGTTATAACCAAAAAGTCCCATATAATTTTTATCATTATCTATGTATACACCACTTATTGAATGATTATTTCCATCAAATATTCCACAAAATGGATTTTTATCATTTGTAGTTTCTGCTTTATTTCCTGAATCTTCATTACAGTTTCCTATTGGTATCCATTGTTTTTCTTTTGAAGCTTCAACATTTATATTTTTAGTTAAATATACTATCGTTCCTTTAAAAGTATTTCCATTATTTACTTTTTCTGCAAATTCCCATAACTCTTGAGATGAGTTTATATAATATTTGTCTGATACATATCTTATATTATTTTCTATCGCATATTTTTCTGAATATGAATTACTTGTACAATACATTATTAGGCTACTACATCCATAAAAGGCTTTATTTCCTATACTTTTTACTCCTTCATGGATTATTATGCTTGTTAGATTACTACAGCCATCAAATGCATAATCACCTATACTTGTTACCCCCTCATTTATTATCACATTTTTTACTTTTTCCTTATTTTCACTACTATGCCAATCTGTCGTTGCATCATAAGCCCAACTTTTCATATTGCCACTTCCAGATATAGTCAAAGTTCCATCTTCTGAAAGTTCTGCAATTACACTTCCATCTCCATTTTTTGAAATGTCCCATGTATTTGTATTGTCTTCTGCAAATACTATGTTCCAGTCTATATCTATTAGTATTGGCATTAAAATTTGAATGATTATTATACATATTGTTGTAAATGATATTAGCTTGATTTTTTTCATAAGTTCCCCCTATTTTTTCATACTATTATTTAATTATATCTTGCCATATTTATTATTACTTGTAAATAACCTTTTTTCCCTTTAAAAAAACAGCCTCCGCTTTGCTTTACGGAAGCTGTTTTTAGATTATTTATTACATTTATATTAAATTAAAATTACATATTGAATTTTTATAATTTTTACTCTCCTGCAAAAATCTCCTCAAATTCCTCTGCCTCAATTTTTTCTTTTTCAAGTAATACTTTTGCAACAGCATGTAATTTATCAACATGGTCTGTTAATATTTGTTTAGCTCTATTGTAAGCTTCATCAACTATTCTCTTAGTTTCTTCATCAATTACTCCAGCTGTTTCTTCTGAGTATTCTCTAGCTTGTGCTAAATCTCTTCCTAAGAATACTTCACTTTGGTCAGAACCTAACATTAATGTTCCTATTCTTTCACTCATACCGTATTTTGTAACCATACTTCTAGCTATTTTTGTAGCTCTTTCTATATCATTACTTGCTCCTGTAGAAATGTCATTTAATATAAGTGCTTCTGCAACTCTACCACCTAATAGAGAAACTATATTTTCTTCCATTTCTGTTTTAGACATAAAGTTTTTGTCTTCTGTTGGACGATACATTGTGTAACCTCCAGCCATTCCTCTTGGTACTATTGATATTTGGTGTACTGGGTCTTGTGTTGTTAAATAATGGCTTACAACTGCATGACCTGCTTCGTGATAAGATACTAATCTATTTTCTTTTTCACTTCTTACTCTTGTTTTCTTTTCAGGTCCCATTGTTACTTTTACCATTGCATCTTCTATTTCTTTCATTCCAATTTCTTGTAGGTTTCTTCTTGCTGCTAATAATGCTGCTTCGTTTAATACGTTTTCTAGGTCAGCTCCTACAAATCCTGATGTGTTTTTTGCAATTACTTTTAGGTCTACATCTTCTGCTAATCTTTTCTTTTTAGAGTGTACTTCTAATATATGCTCTCTTGCTTTAACATCTGGTGCTCCTACTACTATTTGTCTATCAAATCTTCCAGCTCTTAATAATGCTTTGTCTAATACATCTGGTCTATTTGTTGCTGCTAAGACTATAACTCCTTCATTGTCTGAGAAACCGTCCATTTCAACTAATAATTGGTTAAGTGTTTGTTCTCTTTCATCATGTCCACCACCAAGTCCTGCTCCTCTTTGACGACCTACTGCATCGATTTCATCTATAAATATAATACATGGTGCATTTTTCTTTGCTTGTTCAAATAAATCTCTAACTCTTGAAGCTCCAACACCTACGAACATTTCTACAAAGTCTGAACCACTTATTATAAAGAATGGTACTCCTGCTTCTCCTGCAACTGCTTTTGCAAGTAGTGTTTTACCTGTACCTGGTTGACCTACAAGTAGAACTCCTTTTGGTATTCTTGCTCCCATATCTGTAAATTTCTTTGGATTTTTTAAGAATTGTACTATTTCTTCTAATTCTTCTTTTTCCTCATCAACACCTGCTACATCATCAAATGTTATTTTGTTTCTGTCTGCTGGTGTCATCATTCTAGCTTTGCTTTTTCCAAATGTCATTGTTTTTCCACCGTTTTGTGAACCATTAAGACCACCCATCATAAAGAACCAGAATATAAAGAATATTATTAAAATTCCAAATGGTGTTAATAAGCTTAATATTATTGAAAATACAGATTCTGAATTTTCCTCTAATGTGAATGAACCATTTTTAATGAAGTCTTCTGTGTAATTCATAAAGCTTTCCATGTTTGGAATATTAACTTGTTTTTTTATTTTATCATCAGAAAGTGTAACTGTTGCAGAACTTCCATCTGCATCTATTACAATTGCTTCTACTTTTCCCTCATTTATTTTCGTAATTAAATCTGAATATTTTAATTTTGTATTTGTGTTTGTCATTATTGATGACAATAATACAATAAATATTACTCCTATTATTAGCCACATTGCTAATGTTTTAATTCCGTTTTTCAAAATAATTCCTCCTCTTCGCCTTTTTGATATTAAGTTTTATACCATAGAAATTTTTGTTTTTCAATAGTTTTTTTATTACTTTTTGATTACAAAATAATATAGCCTCCTAAAGTACTACGGAGGCTCATTTTTGACTTATAAAGTATATTTTGTGATTTTTTAGTAAAATTTTTATATTTTTATTAGGAGTTAAATATTTATTACCTATATTGTTACTACACATTTTTATTACATCTTCTATATGTATTTTTTCTATTCCCTTTGTTGAACCTAAAAGCCTCGCTATAGTATATAACAAAATCCTAGATTTTATAACTTTTTCTTCCTTATTAAATTTTTTTAAATCCATAACTATTTCTTTTGTTTTTTCTTCTAATAACATTTCTTGGTATTTTTGTTCAACTAATTTTTCTAGATATTCATCTTCTTCTTTTACAAGTTCTGATAGTCTGTCCATTGTTTGAATTATGTTTGGATTAAATTCATTTTTAATGTATGGAATGATTATATTTCTTATTTTGTTTCTGGTATATACATTCTCAAAATTTGTTCTATCTATTCTTGCTTCTATATTTTTTTCTTTACAGTAATTTTCTATTTCATATCTTTCACATTCTATTAATGGTCTTATATATTTGTTGTTTTTTATAGGTTCTATTCCTTTTAAACCAGCTATTCCGCTACCTCTTAGCATATTCATTATAATTGTTTCTACTTTATCATTTTTGTTATGTGCTATAGCTATTTTATTTGAATTTGTTTTTTCTAAAATTTCATCAAAAAATTCATATCTTGCATTTCTTCCTGCTTCCTCTGTTCCTATTTTATTAGTATTTGCAATTTTTTGAATATCTATACTTTTTGAATAAAATTCAACACCAATTTTATTACAAAAATTTTTTACAAATTCTAAATCTTCTCCCGCTTCTTCTCTAATCATATGATTAACATGGGCAACTACTATATTAAAATCTAGATTGTTTGTTTTATCTATTCTTATTTCATTTAAAATATCTAACATAGAAATAGAATCTGGTCCTCCAGAAACTCCTAGAACTATCTTATCTCCGTTTTGTATTAAATTATATTTTTTTATTGTTTCTAAAACTTTTTGTTTCAATAAAATCAACTCCTAAAATCAAAAAGAGAAAAAGGGCTAACCTTTTTCCCTCATTTTTAATCATCAAATCTTTTTTCAAGATTAACAAATTTTGTATAACTTCCAAGCCATCCTAAATCTACACTACCTGTTGAACCACTTCTGTTTTTTCCTATGATTACTTCTGCTATGTTTTTTCTTTCTGTGTCTGGATTATAGTAATCTTCTCTGTATAAGAACATTACTATATCAGCATCTTGCTCTATTGAACCAGATTCACGCAAGTCTGACATCATTGGTTTGTGGTCTGGTCTTTGTTCTACAGCTCTTGATAGCTGTGATAGTGCAATTACTGGAACGTTTAATTCTTTTGCTAAGATTTTTAAAGATCTACTAATTTCTGCTATTTCTTGCTCACGACTACCGTTTCTTCTATTACTTCCTTGTATTAATTGCAAATAGTCTATTACTACTAATCCTATATTTTTTTCTAGTTTTAGTTTTCTACATTTTGCTCTTATTTCTGTGATTGAAATTCCTGGTGTGTCATCTATAAAAATTCCTGTTTCTGAAAGTGGCCCTATTTTACTTGCAAGTTTTGCCCAGTCTTCATCTTCTAGTTTTCCTGTTCTTACTTTGTTACTATCTACCATTGCTTCACTACATAGAATTCTGTTTACCATTTGTTCTTTTGACATTTCCAAACTGAATATCGCAACTGGTGTATTTGCATTTAATGCTGCATTTGCTGCTATATTTAAGGCAAATGCAGATTTTCCCATTGCTGGTCTTGCCGCTATTAATATTAGTTCTGAACCGTGTAGACCTGCTGTTTTATAGTCTAAATCTGCAAATCCTGTAGGAACACCTGTTATGTGCTGTTTTCTATTATACAGTTCTTCTAATTGTGTAAAACTATCTACTAAAATGTCTTTTATTGGTACATAACCTTTTTGATTTTTATCTTGTAATATATTGAAAATCTTTTTTTCTGCACCTTCCATAATATCTTCAACATTTTCAGATGGGTCATAGCCTAAATCTATTATTTCATTTGCTGTTCTTATTAGATTTCTTAAAGTAGATTTTTCTTCTACTATTTTTATGTATTTTTCAGCATTTGCTGTTGTTGGAACTTTTTCTGGTAAATCGGCTAAATATTCAAATCCACCAACTTGTTCAAATTTTCCCATAGTTTCTAATTCTGATTTTACAGTAATTAAATCTATTGGCTCTGCTCTATTATATAAATTAAGCATTGCTGAATATATTAATCTATTATCTTCTCTATAAAAGTCTTCTTCTTTTAAAACCTCTATACTACTTGAAACAGCTTCTTTGTCTGTTAACATGCTTCCTATAACAGCTTGCTCTGCTTCTATATCGTGTGGTGGTATTTTCCCTAGTTCCATTGCCTTTTCCCCCTCTTATGCTTTTGATATTACATCTATTTTTAGTTTTCCAACTACTCCTTCATATAATTTAATTTCTATTGTAAACATTCCTAAAGTTTTTATTGTTTCTTTTAAATCAATTTTTTTCTTATCAACTTTTATGTTATATTGTTTTTCTAGGTTTTCAGCTATTTCTTTTGAAGAAACTCCTCCAAAGATTTTTCCGTTTTCTCCTGCTTTTACTTGAACTTTCATTAATATTTTTGATAATTTATCTGCTATTTTTTGTGCTTCTTCTTTTTCTTGAGATTTTTTAAATGCATTTGAATCTTGTTTTGCTTTTAATTTACTCATATTTTCTGCATTTGCCTCTACTGCTAAATTTTTTGGAAATAAAAAATTTCTTGCATATCCATCTGATGCATTAATTACTTGGTCTTTTTTTCCTACTCCTTTAATATCTGCTTTTAGTATTACTTTCATTAAAATCACTACCCTTCATTTTATTTAGCTTTATATAGTTTACAACATTTTTTAAGTTTTTTCAACCAAAACACACTAAATTTAAAAAGGAATTGAATTTTACTCCAATTCCTTAATTTTATTCTTTAATTTTCTATTTCTGTAAAATATTCATTAATTCTTATTATTAATTCTTGTTTAGCTTCTTCCATTGTCATTCCTTCTACTTGAGCTCCTGCAAGTGTTATATGACCTCCGCCTCCAAGTTTTTCTAATATAACTTGTACATTTATATCTCCAATTGAACGTCCACTTATACAGATTTTATCTCCTGTATTTCCTAATACAAAGGATGCTGTTACATCATTTATTGTGAGTAATTCATCTGCTGCTTTTGCACAAATTAAGCTTACATCTTTAGCTTTTTCTTTATCATATATAGCAATTGCAATGCTTTCGTTTACTATTTCAGCACTTTTTACTATATCTGCTATAATGTTAAATGATTGTAAATCACTTTGAAACCATTTTTTTACTTTTATTATATCAACACCACATCTACGTAAATATGCGGCTGCTTCAAAGGTTCTTACACCTGTTTTAAATGTAAAACTTTTTGTGTCCATCATAATTCCTGCATATAAGCTTTCTGCTTCTATTTTCTTTAATTCAACATTTACATCTGTATATTGTAATAATTCTGTAACTAATTCTGCTGCTGAAGAAGCATATACTTCTTGGAATGTTAATGTAGCATCTTCTATATAATCTGCACTTCTTCTATGATGGTCTATTACAACTATTTTCTTTGCTTTTTTTACAACTTCTTCTGATTCTACATATGTGTTTTTATGAGTATCTACTATAACTAGCAAAGTATCTTCATCTATATTTTCTTCTGCAACTTCTTTGCTTATCAAGACATCTTCATACTCTGGTTCTTCTGCTAATAAGCTTTCTTTAAAACTTTGTAGTGTTGGTGTATTACTTGTTATTATATAAGCATTTTTGTCTAAACTTTTTGCTATTCTATATACACCTATACTTGAACCCATTGCATCTATGTCTGGATTCATATGTCCCATTATCATTACTTTGCTTGATTCTTTTATAAGATTTTCTAAGGCATGTGCAACAACTCTTGCTTTTACCTTTGTCCTTTTTTCAACTTCTTGAGCTCTTCCTCCAAAGAATTTATATATATCATTTTGTCTAATAACAGCTTGGTCTCCACCTCTTCCAAGTACTATGTCCATAGCTGTTTGTGCTGATTTATATTTATCTTTGTCATTTTTCCCTTCATTAGATATTGCTATGCTTAATGTAAATTGAACTTTTTGTTTTGGGTCTATTTCTTTGATTTTATCTAATATACTAAATTTATCTTCTTTTATTTTTTCTAAGTATCTTTGCTCGAAAATGTATATATATCTGTCTCTATCTGATTTTATTAATACACCATTTGTATCATTTGTCCATTCATATATATTTTTATCTATTTCAGCAACATATTGTGCTTTTTCTTCACTTTCAAGCATTTGCATATTTTCTTCATAATTGTCTATCATAATAATTCCAACACATGATTTTGAATCATTATATTCTTTTTGAAGTTTTATTTTTTCTGTTTCATTTATAAAATATAATATTGCCATATATTCTTTTTGGTTTTTATTATATTTTTTTGACTTAACAAATTTCCCAATCATTTTGTATGTTTTTTTATTGATATTTACTGTTTTTAATATGTTTGTATCTTTTTGTTGTTCTTTATTTCCTATTTCTGCTTTTAATTCAAACATTAAATCATTTATTAGACTATTCATATCAATATTAGCAAATTCTGATACAAATTTTGAACTTTTCCATACTACATTTCCATCTGTTTCCATTATTATAAGTGGAAATGGTGAATTTATTAAACTTGTTTTGGCTGCTGAATCAACTGTTAACGTTAAGTCTTGTAATGTTTCTGATATTTCACTTTTTCTTTTATTATTTGCAAAATATGTGTAGGCTGAAACTAATACAAATATAAATATTGATGGTATTATGAATTTTGTGTTTTGTATTGATATTGCGATTAATAGTAATAATATTATTATTAAATATATTTTTGTTCTTGATACTAAATTATCTAAGAACTTTTTATTATTATTGTTTTGCATAAAACTCTCCTTTTCTACCTATTATATTGTACTTCTAAAAAGCGATTTTGTCAAATAATTCAGTTAAAAGCAAAAAAATTGAGATAACTTCATACTCACATTATCTCAACTTTTATATAAATTATTCAGCTTTGTTTTCTACTGTTTCTGCTGGAGCTTCTACAGCTTCTTCTTTAACTTCAGCAACTGGTTCTTCTACTAAATCTTCTTTAATAGTAATTTCTCTATTTTCGATTCTAGCTCCAACCATTTCTTTAGTTTTAGCAGCTTTACCAACTCTGTCTCTTAAGTAGAATAATCTAGCTCTTCTAGCTTTACCAACTCTTACTAATTCTACTTTTTCAACTAATGGTGAATGTACTAAGAATGTTTTTTCAACACCAACACCATAAGATGTTTTTCTTACTGTAAATGTTTGGTTAACTCCTCCACCTTGTACTTTGATTATAATTCCTTCGAATACTTGGATTCTTTCTTTGTTTCCTTCTTTAATTCTAACGTGAACTTTTACTGTATTACCAACTTTTAATTCTGGTATTTTATTCTTTAGTTGTTCATGTTCTATTGATTTAATAATATCCATTTTAGAATTTACCTCCTTCTTTATTTTGAGCGGTGCCTCTTTTTGGGCACGTCATTTCTAATTTTCTAAAATTCTTTTATCTTTTTCAGATAATTCAATATTTTCTAAAAGGTCTGGCCTTTTTTTCTTTGTGTTTATTAAACTTTGTTCTCTTCTCCATTTGTCAATATTTTCGTGATGACCTGAAAGTAATACTTCTGGTACTTGTTTTCCGTTAAAAATTTCTGGCCTTGTGTATTGCGGATATTCTAAAAGTCCTTCTGAAAATGATTCTTCTTTTGTTGAATCATCTTTTAAAACTCCATCTATATATCTGCTTACACTATCGATTACTATCATCGCCGGAAGTTCCCCTCCTGTTAAAACATAATCTCCTATAGAAATTTCTTCATCAACAATCTCATCTATTACTCTTTGGTCTATTCCTTCATAATGACCACAAAGAAGTATTATATGTTTTTCCTTAGATAATTCTACTACTTTCTTTTGGTTTAATTTTTGTCCTTGTGGAGACATATATATAACTTTTGCATCTTTAGAATCTAAAGATTTATAAGCATCATATACAACATCTGGCATCATAACCATTCCTGCTCCACCACCATAAGGAGTATCATCTACTTTTTTATGTTTGTTTTTTGAAAAATCTCTAATATTTATTAAATTAATATTTATTAGTCCCTTTTCTTTTGCTCTTCCAATAATGCTTTCGTTTAAAGGTTCAAACATTTCTGGAAAAAGTGTTAAAACATCAAATTGCATTTTTTTCTCCTTATATTTCTAAATTAATCCATTTAAAATATGTACAATTATTTTCTTTTCTTCTAAATTGATGTCTTTTACAACATCTGATATGGCTGGTAATAATATTTGTTTTCCAAGTTCATCTTTTACAACATATATGTCATTACTTCCTGTATTGAATATATCATCTAGTTTTCCAAGAAGTTTTCCATCATCTGAGTAAACATCTAATCCTATTAAATCTACAATATAATAAGTACCTTCTTCTAATTCAGGTTCATCTTCTCTTTTTACTTTTAAATAGTAATTTCTAAGAAGTTCTGCTTCCTCAGGAGTGTTAACTCCTTTTAATTTCATAAGTACCATACCTTTGTGGTATTTTACTTCTTCGATTTCATATTCTTTTTTGGTATTATTTTTTTCAATATATATTTTTTCTAAATCATCAAATCTGTTAATATCATCTGTAAATGGCTTTATTTTTACCATTCCTTTTATTCCAAATGTATTAACTATTTGACCTATTTCTAAAAATTCTTGCATTCTATTACTCCATATAAAAAATTATCCAATAAATTCAACTGTAACTTTCTTATGTTCTTTTCCTGCTATAGATTTTACAAGTGTTCTTATAGATTTAGCAAGTCTACCTTGTCTTCCTATTACTTTTCCCATATCTTCTTCAGCAACTTTTACTTCAAATACTACTGATTTTTCTCCATCCAATTCATTTATTTGAACTGCATCTTTATTATCAACTAGACTTAGTATAATTGTTTCTAAAATTTCTTTCATAGTTAGATTTCCTTCCTATTTTTTATTAATCAAAATATTTAAAGTGTTACTTTCTTTAAATTATTTAGTAGCTTTTTCTATTAAAGCTTTTACTGTATCTGTTGGTTTTGCACCATTTTTAATCCATTGTGCAACTTTTTCTTGATCTAATACAACTGTTGATGGTTCTGTCATTGGATCATATGTTCCTATTTTTTCTATTATTTTACCATCTCTTGGGCATTTAGAATCTGCAACAACGATGTGATAGAAAGGAGCTTTTTTCTTTCCTTCTCTTTGTAATCTGATTTTTACCATTATAATTCACCTCCTACAAATATTGGTTAAAAGGATTCTTCCTTTATATATATAGCATTTTAAAATAGGGAAATTTTTGATAGGGAAGAAAAGGGCATCCCTTTTTCCCTCTCCCTTTTTCAAAAAGTTAATAACTTATTTATATTTTAAAATTTTTCAATGTGTTTTCATCTATTCCATTCATTAATCTTTTCATTCCACCTTTGTTTTGTTTCATTTGTTTCATCATTTTTTGTGTCATTTCATATGATTTAATGAATTTGTTTATGTCTTGTACTGTTGTTCCACTACCTTTTGCAATTCTTATTCTTCTACTTGCATTTAATAGTTTTGTGTTTCTTTTTTCTTTTTTTGTCATTGAACATATAATTGCTTCTATTTTTGCAAATTCTTTGTCATCTACTTTGATGTCTTTGAATTGATTCATTCCTGGAATTAGTTTTAGTAGTGATGAAAATGAACCCATTTTCTTTACTTGTCTTATTTGAGCTAAATAGTCATCTAAGTCAAGTTCATTTTTTCTCATTTTCTTTTCCAGTTTTTCTGCCTCTTCCATATCAAAAGCTTCTTCTGCTTTTTCTATTACTGCTAGCATATCTCCCATTCCAAGAATTCTTGATGCCATTCTGTCTGGATGAAAAACTTCGATATCACTTAATTTTTCTCCTGTTGCTGCAAATTTTATAGGTTTTCCTGTAACTTTTTTAACTGATAATGCTGCACCACCACGTGTGTCACCATCTAATTTTGTTAAAACTATACCATCAATTCCTACTTTTTCATTAAAAGTTTGAGCAACATTTACAGCTTCTTGACCAGTCATAGAATCTACAACTAATAGTATTTCATGTGGTCTTACACTTTTCTTAACATTTTGTAATTCTTCCATTAATTGTTCATCAATTTGCAAACGTCCAGCTGTATCTAAAATTATTACATCATTTAATTTTGACATTGCAACATTCATTGCTTGTTTTGCAATATGTACAACATCTTTTGATTGTTCATTTGCATATACTGGTATATTTAATTGTGCTCCGACAACTTGTAATTGTTTAATAGCTGCTGGTCTATATACATCGCAAGCTACTAATAATGGCTTTTTACCTTGTTTTCTAAATAGATTTGCAAGTTTTCCAGCTGTTGTTGTTTTACCAGAACCTTGAAGTCCAACTAGCATTATTATTGTTGGTGGATTTGAAGAAAAATTAACTTTACTTTCTGTTCCTCCTAATAATTCAACTAATTCATCTTTTACTATTTTTATTACTTGTTGCCCTGGTGTTAATGATTTTAAAACGTCTTGTCCTAAAGCTTTTTCTTGAATGTTTGATATAAATTCTTTTACTATTTTATAGTTAACATCTGCTTCTAGTAATGCAAGCTTTACTTCTCTAAGCATTTCTTTTAAATCTGAGTCTGTTATTCTTGCTTTACCTCTAAGCTTTTTTGTTATTTCTTGTAATCTAGAAGATAACCCTTCAAAAGCCATGTACTTACCTCCCTTAAACTAAACAGTTTAATTCTTTTTTTATTGTTTCCAAGATAGTTTCTACTTGTTTATCAGATGAATTCTTTTGAATTTTTGTTAATTCTGATAAAACTTGTTCAATTTTCTTTTCTTGATTCAACGTCCTTTTCATAAATAACAACTTTTCCTCATATTCGAAAAGCTTTTTCTCTCCCTTCTTTATTATGTCTCTAACAGCTTGCCTAGTGATTTCGTTGTTTTCAGCTATTTCTGATAGTGACAAGTCGTTATTATAGTAGTCATTTAAGAATTCAAGTTGTTTTGGAGTTAATAACTTTCCATATAAATCACACAATATACTTATCTTTACCTTTTTATCCATAAATACTACCTTCTTTTTTGTAATGCTAATATACTTTACACTATTTTTTTACATTTGTCAAGGGTTTTGAGGAATTTTTCATTTAAAATTCTCTAACTTCTAATATATTTATAATAAAATATTTCTTAAAAACAAATTTAAAAAACAGACTATAAAATGTATCTATAAACATTTTACAGTCCATACTTTTATTATAATTCTATACTTTTATCTTCTTCTACACTTTTTTCAATTTTGTCATTTTTTTTCAATAGACATACCTTTATTTTTTATACTTTCAATAAATTTTTGTCTACTTGATACTGGCTTTAATATATGATTAACCTTATCAACCCATTCAGTTATAATTGATTTATCCATTTTTTTACCTTCAGTTGCAAATCCCATATGATTATTAGGTTTTACTTCATATCCATGAAAATCGCTACCACACGATTTATATAAATTATGCGTTTCACAATATTCTTTCAAAAAATTTGATTGTTCTCTTGTAAATGTCGTATAATAACATTCAATACCATCTAATTTATAATTATCAGTTATATCTTCCAAACTATCTGCTATTGTTGATGAATATTCATACAAATGTGCTAAGAATGCAATTCCACCTGCTCTATGTATTATTTCAATTGTCTTAGCTAAAGCCGGATATAAAGGAGTTTGATTAACATATAAATTACTCTTAGGATTATATACAATATTTCTCGTAAAGTCTCTAATTGTTATTTCTTTCATTTGTTCTCTACTATTAAAAAATTTAGTATTTTCTAAATGTTTCTTAATTTCATCAAGAAAAGCCATTCTACTAGATGTTTTATTTGGATCAAAAAGTTTTTCAGGATGTTCGCTCATCTCTTTTTCAAATTCTGTACTAAGATATACACCATATTTTTTAAAAGTAGCTAAATTTAATTTTGATTCTGCAATCTGTTTGTCATAAAAACTATATACATTCTCTTTTAATAATTCCTTCATTTTTTTAATATCAAAACCATATCCCAATACTTCAATAACTTCTCCTTTATAAGTTGTAGTAATTTCAACTCCTGGTACTATTTCACCACTATATAAACTTCTAATATTACTTTTTTCGATTTCAGCATAAGCAGAAACAGTATTATGATCAGATATCGATATAATTTTTAATCCTAGTTGTTCAGCTTTTTGTAAGGATTTTTCCACTGTTGATGAACCATCAGAATGATTTGTATGTGTATGCATATCTATATATTCCATTATATTACCTCCTACATAACTATATAATACCAAATATTTTTATTTTTTAAAACATTTCTTATTGATTTTATTATATAATATAAAAACTATTCCGTCTCTATTTATCCATTTTTCTTTTTTGTACTCTATACGTAATTTTGGAAACAAAACTACTAGGCACAAAATGACTAAAAAATATTCCTGCTTTTACATCTAGTCCTGGAATAATATAGAATTTACCTTTTAATAATTTATCTATAGCAAATTTGGCAAGATTATAGCTATTTGCTTCTCTCATATGAAATTTTACATTTGCTACATTATTGAAATTAGTATTTACTGGTCCTGGACATAAAATACTAATTTGAACTTTTGATTTTTCTTTTCTTAATTCTTCTCTTATTGATTCTGAAAGTCTTACTACATATGCTTTTGTTGAATAATATGTTGCCATTAATGGCCCCGGCATAAATCCAGCAATTGATGCTACATTCAAAATTTTTCCACTATTTTTAGCTTTCATATCTACTAAATATAATTTTGTTAAAATATGATATGCTATTATGTTTGTTTTTATCATTGACAATTCTTTGTTTAATTCTGTATGTGTGAAGTTTCCACAATCTCCAAATCCTGCATTGTTAATTAAGATATCCACATCTTTTACACTTTTGTGTAAATCTATACAGTTTTCTTCTTGTGATAAATCCATTGATATTGTTTCAATTTTTATATTGTTGCTTTCTTTTAATTCTTTTTCTAATTCTTTTAATTTTTGCTCATCTCTTGCTACCAATACTAAATCGTAGTTCTTTTTTGCTAGTATTCTAGCCATATCTCTTCCTATTCCAGAAGATGCTCCTGTTATTAATGCTTTCATTCGTGTTCCTCCTCTTTTTTATTATTTTATCATAAAATTTAAAAATTATTGACTTTTGCCCTTTTTATGTATATAATAATTATAATAAGATAAGCGGCCACAAAGTGTGGCATGCCGTTAATTAAGAATTATTAATAAATGCATCTCTAACGTCCAGACAGAGATGTGTTTTTTTTGCTATCTAATTTCCTCATTGTAACATGTAATGCTACAAATAGAGCAATAGCGATAACAGTTACTATTGCAAGTTGAATAAATAGTATGTATATAAATAGTAAATATACTTGTTCCAATAGCATATGCACCGCCTCCTTTCATTAGGAAACGACACTTCACACTCTGTTTTGCTTATCTCATCAAAAGTATACTAAACTTTTACTTATAAATCAAGTATATATATTAATTTTTTCCTTTTTGATAAACTTTAAAGTAAATATATTCTATATTGTTGATAATATTATTTAAAAATGTTATAATAAATTACATTTAAAAGAATGGAGGTAATATAATGAATGATTCAATAGAAGAACAACCTATTGAGGTGAAAGCATTAGAAAATTTTTTACTATATATAAAATTTAAAAATAATGAAGAAAAAATATATGATATGAAAGAAATGTTAAAATTTGATTATTATAAAAATTTAAGAAATAAAGAAAACTTTAAAAAGGTAAAAGTTTTTGGAATAACTTTAAAATGGAGCACCGGAGAAGATATTGCTCCAGAAAAAATATATTTTAATAGTATTCCTCTAGCTAGTTTTAATTATGAAATAAAAGAAATGAATTAATAAAAAGCATCAAATTCTTATAAAATTTGATGCTTATTCTATTTTTTACTAAATTTATTTAACACAATACCAACTTTATGAACAATTTCTGTTGATTTTTTATTAGCAATATCTTTACCAAAAGCCTTTCCACTAACAGTAAAAGCTGATACTAATGCACTTAATATAAATTGCATATTAAAAGGTAAATTTAATTCATTTCCTATTTTTATTGCTATCATTGCACTGATAGAACCACTCAATACTCCACATATATCTCCTATAACGTCTGCACAAATATTAGCAACTTTAGGAGCATTTTTTATTAACTTTATAGAATCTTTTGAACCCACTACTTTTTTTGTTGCTTTTGCATGAAATTCTTCTTCATTTGCAACTGTAACAGCTACCCCTATAATATCAAAAAATATTCCTATTAAAACTACCAAAACTAATATTAATATAGCTGGTAATAAACTTAAATTTGAGACTCCATTTGTTGATATATATGCAAATATCATTGATAAAATAAATGTCATTATAAATGATTGTATTATCCATTTTGTATTCGAGTGTTCTTTTTTGTTTTCTTGATTTTTTTTCATTTTTTCCTCTTCCTTTATAAAATTAAGACAAGCTTTTATGCTTGCCTTCAACTTAAATTTCTATTTCTTAATTAAAGTTTTAGATGGTAAAAATCTAAGTAAATTTTACGGTTTAGGTCTGGTTGAATTTCTCTATTTCCCGCTTAACATTACTGTTATAGCCGTTTCCGTTTAAGGGAAATAACTAATTTTTAGTCACCAGATCGCCACTTAAATCCGTACCTTAATCCCTAGATTTTCAAGCTTTTGGCAAAGCAAACATTCTAGAAGTTTTCCTTAACATACTTTTACAAGTTTACTAGTCTTTTTTGCAAGTGAAATTTCATAAGTTAAAGTAAAAAACATTTGGCCAAAATAATTTTTACTCCGTATAAACTAATCCCAATACACTCACTCGAGACAGGCTACACTATGTATTTTGTGTCTTGGCACTCAACATAGGTTTAACTTAAATCTATTTAAGCCTCCGCGAAATTAGGGAATCACATATATGCCATTATATATTACCCTAATCTCTTTACTCCCTGAATACACACAAAACTGGCATTTCGCGCACAAACAAGAAACTTCAACGATGTGCCCTTTAGTGGATTTTTAGCCCCACCCTCATAAACTTAAGTACGACTAGAATAATGCACCATCAATTAATATTATACAGGATTTTTTGAAATATTCCAATTGCTTTTTTGGTTTCTTTTTGTTTGTTTTAGATTTTAGTATCTAAAATATATTATTTTTCTCTTGTTTTCTGATTATTTCTAGTTTAATCTCTGTTTTAATCAATTTTGCTTATATATTCTATAATTTCGTTTACACATTTATCTATGTCTATATTTTCAAAACGTTTTGTTATTTGGCTTTCACGTATTTTTTCTTCTGAAAAATCAACACTATCTGCTAAAAATCTTCTACACATTTCTTCATATTTAGGCTTTTCTTGTTGTCTTTCTCTTTTTAGGGCTCTTTCTAATCTTATTCCATCATCAACTTCTATATAGATTGGAATTACTGTAATTTTATCTTCATTTTCAAAATATCTTTTCACAGCATTATAAGATTCTAGAGTTCCTTCCATCAATAAGTCATTTTGTTTTTCAAATTGTGAATCTTTTATTGTAGCATATGTCCATGGTCCATATACTGTATTGTATGTTCTGTATTCTATAATATTTGATTTTTCTTCTTTTAAATTATAGTTCATTTTTTCGTTGCTTAGAAAATTATAGTCTATACCATCTTCTTCGCCTGTTCTAATTGGTCTTGTTGTATACAACACATATGGCTCTATATTAATTTTTTCTTTTATTTTTTTATATATTGTGTCTTTTCCAACTGAACTTTTTCCTATTAAATATACTATTTTCATTTTTTATTCCTTATCTTTTTTATTTTCTTCTTTTTCTTCGTTTTCGTCATTTATTATTTTATTTATTGAGTTCATTATATCATCCATGTTTTCATCAAAATCATCTTTTACTAAGTTAAACATTTTTTATTCCTCCTGGATGTATTATATCATTTTGGATTTTGGATTTCAATTAAATTCATTTATTTTTATTATATAAAAATACCTGCCTAATAATTTATAAAACTAATGTAATACCATTATTTTTTCCTAAGTTTTCCTTCATTTTTTCTCCTTTAACTAAAAAATTTTTTCTTTAACTATGCTGTATAAACATGGTTTATATTACTTTTAATTTTCCAACATCATAAAATTTAAAATCCATAAAATTGCAAATAAGAAAGTCCACCATTGCCACCATATCCTGCACTACTTTCAATTTTCCAATAAATATGTTTTCCTGGGAAAAACGTTTCATATGTTTGAAGTGAAAAATCTCTCGCCAAAGTAAATGTATTACTTGCTTTTACCCAATTATTCCCATCATCTGAATAATACATTGTTGCATCATTTAGTCCTTCTCTTCCCGGATCCCAACCTCTTTGTTTAAGCTCAAATTTATATATATTTATTGGTTCTTTAAATTTATATCCAATGTAGCATTTTCCTGTGCCAATATATGCAAAATCTGTATTTGATTGTCCTGTTGAAGCATCTCCATCAAAAGCCTTATATGGCAAGAAACTACTACTATAAGGTGTTGTAGAAAAACATTCTCCCTCTGGGCTACTATTACTTGTCATTTTAGGTACACTTTTAATTTTACTATCTAAAATTGATTTATAGTTACTGTTCATTATTTTAATTGTTATATCTCTATCAGCAATGCACTTTTCCAATGCATAATCTGAATTTTTTATAGCATTCATAGCAATTTCTGAATCAAGTACTTTTGGAAGCAAAAAAATCGTACTTTGAAATAGATAATCGACTGAATTTTCATTTTTCATTAGATCTTCCATTAATTCTTGATTTTTTAATAAATTATTAGACTGATATTGTCTATAATCTATATTTGCACAATATAACCAAACTGTCCATAAGTCCTTTTTTTCAGTATTTAATAATCCATCATTTTCTCTAGCACTATAATCAATATTATTAATTGTATTTTCATAATCTCCTAATATAAAATTTTCATTTTCTTGTGCATTTCCCATAACATTCTTAGCCTGTCTTGCATTTTCAAACAATCCTGTTTGAGTTAATGCAGTTATTGCTACCCCTGCTAAAATTAATAAAATTATTATTGTTATTACTAATGCCACTAATGTAATACCATTCTCTTCTTTTTTCATTTGTCTCTCCTCCAATTTTTATATAATTTTTTCCATATTTTTCAAATTATATTCAATATAAAATATATAATTATTAGTACACTATAATTTTATAAATAAAGCAGAAATAAGTCAATATAATATACGAAAATATTTCTTTTAGTATTATTATTTCAAACGCTTAATATTGACATATTAGTAAATATTGTATAAAATATTAAAAAATGTAAAAGCTAAAACCAAAGACGAGGTGGTATAAATGAAAAATTTGGAAAAACGAATTTCTAATCTTTTAAATGAAATAGAAATAATGATTAAAAATGGAGAAAAAAACAATATTGACGCCAAAAGACAAGAGCTAGATTTATTACTACAAGAATACCTAAAAGATTTTAAGTAGAATTTAAATAGTATATAGTACAAATATAATTCATTTATACAATTTAAAAATTTTGATAATATAGACAAAAAAGTTAGGTGGTATAAATGAGAAAAGCAAGTTCAATAAAAATTGGTAAAAATATACAAAAAATTAGAAAAAGCAATGGCTATACTCAAGAAAAACTAGCAGAAGAAATTGAAGTTTCTGTTAGATATATAAGTGATATAGAACAAGATAAGTCTAAACCATCTTATGAAGTTTTAATAAAAATTTGCAATATTTTTAAAATCGGTTTAGACCAAATTTTTTGTAATTATATAAATACAAAAGAGAATAAAAGTATGGAATATTCTTTAGCCGGTTTTGATAAACTTTCAAAAAGAGATAAAGAGACTATTGAAAATTTAATAGTATTTTTTAATAAGAGTAAAATGTAATTATTTCCTAAAAAACTTTTCAATATTAATAAAATTTGATATTGAAAAGTTTTTCTTTATGTGTCCTACAAAATATACAAAATAAATTGAAAAAAAGCCAAAAATATAATATAATAAACCTATAATCAAGGAGGCAAAAATGAAAAAATTTGAAAAATACTCAGCAAATGAAAATAACCCAAATTGGAACAAAATAATATCTAGAGAATCACCACTATATAATAGGAATAATTTTATGAGAAGCGAATTTGAAAGAGACTACACAAGAATAATACATAGTACAGCATATAGAAGATTAAAACATAAAACACAAGTATTCTTTTCACCGGAAAACGACCATATTTGTACAAGAATAGAACATGTAACACATGTAGAATCTATCAGCTACACAATTGCTAAAAACTTAGGTTTAAATACAGAATTAACAAAAGCCATAGCAGTAGCACATGATGTAGGTCATAGCCCTTTTGGTCATGAAGGAGAAAAAATATTGTCCGAGATTTCTAATAGAGATTTAGGAATAAGTTTTTGGCATGAAAAGAATGGGCTAGAACTTGTTGATAATATAGAATTACTAGAAGATACAGAAAGATTTAAACAAAATCTAGATTTAACATATGCAGTAAGAGATGGTATCATTTCTCATTGTGGCGAAATTGATGAAAATTGTTTAAAACCAAGAAAGGAATTCATTGATTTAAATGATTACAAATTTCCTAATCAATATGCACCATATACTTGGGAAGGTTGTGTTGTAAAAATTTCTGATAAAATTTCTTATCTTTGCCGTGATATAGAAGATGCCATAACTTTAAAAATATTTAAAGATATTCCTGGTGAAGAAGATATTATTAATAATACTAATTTAATTAATAATTTAATATATGATTTATGTGAGAACTCTTCTCCTGAAAAAGGTTTATGTTTATCAGAAAATGCTTTAAATTTAATGAATAGAATAAAAGCTTTTAATTATAAATATATCTATGCTTCTGATAGAATAAAACCTTCAACAAGATACTTTAGAGTGGTAATAAATGAAATTTATAATCTTTTAAAATCTATGTATGATGGTCAAAATACTTTAAATAAATTGAATGATGTTTCTGACATCTACCCAAATTTATGCAAAGGTTTTATAAATTTCATTACTGATTATTATGATTTTGATAATAGAGAAAATTTAAGATTAAAAAATAAAGTTTTATTTTCAATCGACAATGAAAAAGATTTTTATAAAGCAATTATTTATTATATTTCTGGTATGACAGATAATTTTGCTATTGAAATATACAATGAAATTATACATTTTTAGGAGGTAATATATGGACAAAATAGCTATTATTTCAGACGTTCATGGTAACATTACTGCATTAAATGCTGTTTTAAATGATATAAAAAATCGAAATATAAATAAAATTATATGTCTAGGTGATAGCATATTAAAATGTACTCATCCAGATTTAGTAATTGATAAACTAAGAGAAGTTTGTGATGTTGTTCTTATGGGTAATTGTGATTATGCAATTTGTAGACCAGAAGTAAAAGATAGAAAATTTTGGACAAGACATTTAATTGGAGAAGAAAGATCTCAATATTTATTGTCTCTTCCAAAATCTTACGAATTTCATATGAGTGGTCATTTAATTAGACTATTTCATGCATCACCTTACTCATTAGATGAAGTATATAATCCAATGTTTTCTAATAAAAACAATCTAAAAGGAGATTCCGAAATTACAAATCCTGATAGATTATTTGAAAACACTGAATTTATAGGAAAAACTCAAAATGATCCTACTCCAGATATTGTTGGTTTTGGTCACATTCATACCCCATTTATTGTAAGACACAAAAACAAAACCATTTTTAACCCTGGTAGTGTTGGTATTCCAGTAGAAATGCTAAATTGTGATGAAAACGATACGTGTAACAAATTTTCAACACTTTCATCTTATATAATAATAGAAGGAGTTTATAATAGTACTCAGCTTGATTCTATATCTTTTCAATTAGTGCGTGTACCTTATAATATTCAAAAAGAAATTATAGATTTAGAAAATTCTAATATGCCAACAAAAGAAAGAACAATCAAAAGCTTATTACATGCAATTCCTAATATTTAAAATTATAAAAATTTTGGAAAGGATAATATTATGGAAGATAAACTGAACGAAGCAAAACAAATTTTAAAAGAATATAACCAAGAACATTTATTACAATTTTATGATGAAATTTCAGAAGAACAAAAAAATATTTTAATAAATCAAATTTTAAATATGAACTTTGAACAAATTTTAAATTTATATAATAACTCAATTAATCCAAAAGTGCAACCAAAAGTTGATATTTCTCCTTTACAACATATAGAAAAGGATTTACTATCAAATGAAGAAATGAATTATTATATATCTTTAGGGGAATCTATCATTAAAAGTAATTCCTTTGCTGTTATAACAATGGCTGGTGGTCAAGGAACTAGATTAGGTTATAAAGGTCCAAAAGGTACTTATATGTTAGACCTTTCCCCTGTTAAAAAATCACTTTTTCAAATAATGGCTGAAGATATAAAAAGAAATAATGAAAAATATAATACTATTATTCCTTGGTACATAATGACAAGTGAAGACAATGATTTTCAAACAAAAAAATTTTTTGAAATAAATGATTATTTTGAATATCCTAAAGAAATGATTAAATTTTTCAAACAAGATAAATTACCTTTAATAGATGTAACTGGAAAATTAATCTTACAAGAGCCTTATTTAATAAAAGAAGCTTCAAATGGAAATGGAAATGTCTTTAAAGCTTTGAAAGAAAATAATTTAATACAAGATTTAGAAGCTAAAAATATTAAATGGATTTCTTTTGGTGGTATTGATAATGTTTTATTAAAGAACTTTGATCCTTTGTTTTTAGGATTAACAATTGTAAAAAATTTAGAAATTGGTTCAAAATCGATATTTAAAAAAGAACCTTTGGAGAAAACAGCAGTTTATTGTAAAAAGAACGGAAAACCTGCTATCTTAGACTATGATGACATCAATTTAGAATTATCTGAAAGCAAATTAACAAATACTAATACTTATTTATATCGTGAAGCAAATATGTTGTCACATATAATGAGTATTGATGCTGTAAAAAAAGTTAGTACAATAGACTTAATATATCACAGAGCATATAAAAAGAATTCCTTCGTAAATTTTGAAGGTGTTAAACAAGTTCCGGATAAACCAAATACCTTTAAATTTGAAAACTTTATATTTGATGCTTTTGCATATTTTGATGACATGCTACTTTTAAGAGTTGATGAAAACGAAGAATTTGCACCAATTAAAGATTTTACTGGTATATATAATCCAGATACTGCTATTGAAAAATATAATAATTACTACAAAAAAAATAATTTCTAATCACTATATTTTCAGTGTTTAGAAATTATTTTTCTTCTTAATCTATCTATTATTTAATATTTTAATTTTATTCTTCACTAATTTTGTTCCATTCTTTTCCATCAACAATTCTAGCTACCATCATTGAAGAAACATCATCTCCAATAACATTTAAAACTGTTGCTGGCATATCTATTATTGTTGCTATTATTGTCAAAATTGGCAACACTGCAACTGGATAACCCATCATCGTTATAATAAGCATTTCTGATATTGTTCCCCCACCTATTGGAACTGCTGTAATTAACAAGTTTGCAAGTAATGCTATTCCTAAAACCCAGAAAATATCTCCGGCCGTTGCTAAACTTGTTCCAAATAATCCTACCAAAAACATTATTTTGAATACAGAACCTATTATAGATCCATCTTTGTGGAAGCTTGTTCCTAAAGGTATGGTTGTTTCTGCAATATCATCTGAAACTCCCATTTTCTTTGTTGATTCTATATTTATTGGAATACATGCTGCACTTGAACATGTTCCCATAGCTGTTACTGTTGCTGGTATAACATGTTTCCAAAAAGCCTTAAATCCTTTTTTTCCTCCTGCTATAAATGCATATATGCTATACATTATAAAATAATATAATATTGCAATTGCCAAATATACTAAAAATGTTTTTAAATAGCCTACTGCTATTGATGTACCAAATGTTCCGATAAATGATGCCATATAACATCCTAATCCTATTGGTGCATAATACATTATGATTTTTACTATATTTCCCATAATGGTATTTGCTGATTCTAGCACTTTTCTAAATGGTTCTCCCTTTTCTCCAGACATATTTATTGCTATTCCTACTATTATTGAAAATACTAAAAGTGCAATTATATTATCTTTTGAAAATAATTTTGAAAAATCATTTACAGTAAGTAATTTTACTGTTCGGTCTGCAATAGTCATATCATCTTCACTATCTGTTTCTTCTGTTGTAGTTACTTCTTCTAAAGATGCTTTTATTTTTTCTCCATCTTCAGTATTTACAAGTTTTATAAAATATGTACTTGCAAATCCAATTAATACAGCTATTACTGATGTTATTACAAATACTAGTAATACTGAACCAATTATTTTTCCAATTCTTTTTGGCTGTTTCATTTTTGATATTGCTGTTGTTATGTTTAAAAAGATTAGTGGAATTATTATAACTAATAATAGATTTAAGAATAAATCACCCAATGGGCTTAGTATAGTTGCTTTTTCTTTGAAAATGATTCCAATGATACTACCAACAATTATAGCAACTAAAAGAATAATTGTTGATTTGTAATTTGATAAAAATTTTTTCATAATACTACCTTCTTTCGAAATAAAGGCAACTTAAAATATAATTATATTTTTAGGATTTTTTATATTATATAAAAAAATATTCTAAATATCAACTATTTAGAACATTTTTTATTTCAAATAAATTTCCGATCAAATAAATTTTTTTATCAAACTTTTGTAACAATTAATTGTGTCTATATATCTATTCTAACACCATTCTAATGCATCCTTATATTTTATTTTGCATTTTTTATTGTATTCCTTTGCATATTTTAAACCTTTACTAGTACCTTTTCCTTTTCTACTTGCCACATTTTGATCTATTAAACATGGCATAATTACTGGGTACAATATATAGCGAGCTACTAAATGATTTATTACTTTATCTTGCAAATTTTGGCTTACTATTCTTCTTTCTTCACGTTAATATATTTTGTTGCTTTTTCAAATATAACATTATATCTATTTAAATTCTTATTATTAAATTTGCTATCTACATCATAACTATTTCTTCTGTCTATTAATAAATAATTAATTTTATTTTCTTCTAACTTTGCTAATATTTTATTAGTTATAGATACAGGAAATGCGCATATTTTTATATTTTCCTCTATTGTTTTTAATTTATAGTTGAAAATATATGAAATAATATACGCATCTTTTCCATAACTATAATAAAATTTTCCTATTTTTATAAGTACTACATATTCTGGATGTATTTACTTAATATTTTTTACTATATTTACTATACTCATTTTTTGATATTTTTTAATTTGCGGCTTTCCCGAGAAGTTCAAAGGCCTTCTTGGTGTTAATTTTGTTTACAATGACCACTGCCGAATTTTGCAACGATTTTTCATCGCAAAATTCGACATAGTACTTTATTTTATTGCATATGCTGTATCTGCTGTTGTTCCATCTCCTGCTTTTGTTGTATCTATTTGGACATTAGAGTTCAGAGTTATGACAGGGCGAAAACCAAAATTTCTTCCGTCAAAATCGTCACGAGAGATATACATGTTCATACTGTAAACATGGCCAGAACTTACAAAGCTAACATCGAAGTAAGCAGTGGTAGAATTACCATCGACGCAACGAGATGACAACCAATATGTTGAGAAATTAATTCTGTTATTTGTAAACAATTCATAATATTTTTCATTATTAAAATCTCCATATTTCATTTTTTTTTCCCAGTATGTGTTTTTTAATGTTAACGGATCTGCTGTATTTGTTTCTGTTTGATTTATTGGTGAAGTTTGTTCACTTAATCCTAGTTTTCCTCCCGTTCCATTTCCTAATTGTCCTGCTTCTTCTGCTAAAATACTTGGATAGTATTTTTTTGTTGGTGTAAATGGTTTTCCATAATTTGAATTTATTGTACTATAATCTGTACTCATCATATGGTCTTGTATATCTTCTATTTTTAAATTTTGTACATTACTTGCTAAACTTGAGTTATATAATGTTTTACAAGTTTTATCTAATAAATATACTGCATTATTATATCCATTATATCCTCTTAAAGTTATTTTTGATGTTGTTGGTATTTCACTTATTAATCTTACTTGTCTATCTTTTACCTCTAGCACTCTCCAATTTAACCCTGTTTCTTGTATTAATGTTGATGTTGTATTATCAGCAGAACCAGAATATGTTCCTAGCTCTGTTATCATTGCATTTATATTTTCTGTACTTGCTGTGTTTGGCGTGTATTTTATATAATCTCCTACTTTTACTTTATTTATTAATAGATTATCTCCTTCTGTTTCTTCTCCTTCTGCTAAATTTTTATCTATTTCTTCTAAGTATTTTGATAATATTGTATTTTCTTCATTTTGTGCATTTATTGTTTTCCTTTTTGCTTCTTTTGCACTTGTAAACAATCCATTATCTCCACTTAATGTTGCTATACTTATTCCTGCTAAAATTAATAAAATTACTATTGTTATAACTAGGGCTATAAGCGTTATCCCCTTTTTCTCATTTGCTAACATTTTAATCCTCCTTTGTATTTCATTTTTTATATTTTATCATATCAGTTTTTCTATTACAATATTTTTTTACTTCAATATTAATTAAAGTTAGGAAATCCGTTCTTATGGAAAATATTACCAAATAAGAAATAAAAAAATTGACACATAAAGACCAATAATATAAATTTGCATTTATTATTGCTGTGTTAAAAAATACAAATATTATTGGTAATAACAAAAATATTTTCTTCTTTTTATTCATTTATTTCTATGCCTCATTAGTTTATATTAGTTTTAAATTAATTCTATTGGAATATAATTATTATTTTTATCTATTGGAAATAACTCATTTTTCATACAAATAACTCCACCATTTCCAATTTCTAATCCAAATTTTTCTATAACATTAAAATTTTTAATAGCTTCTTTTCCTGGATTAGCACTTTTCTTTATTTCTATTGGGTAAACTGTATTATTTTTTATAATTAATAAATCTATTTCTTTTCCGTTATTATCTCTATAATAATATAAATATTTTTTAGCATCTAGTCCATTATTTATAAACGATTTTATAATTTCACTTACAATATATGTTTCAAAAATAGCTCCATTATATGCACTTTTTTCTAATGTAGTAGCATCCATATAACCAGCTAAATAACAAGCTAATCCTGCATCCATAAAATATACTTTTGGTTTTTTTACGATTCTTGCAATATTATTATTTGAATATGGTTGCAATAAATATACTATTCCTGTATTAGTTAATATTGAAAGCCACTTTTCTGCTGTTGCATTTGTTATTCCAATTCCATTACAAATATCTGATATATTTAACTCTTGACCAGTTCTTACAGCAACATTGCTAATAAATTTTAAAAATTTTATCTCATCTTGGACATTTATTAATTGTCTTATATCTCTTTCTATATATGTTCTTATATATGTTTCAAAATATTGATTTCTATCTATATCTTTATTTTTATATAGTTCAGGGTAACTTCCTTTTATTATTTTTTCAAATACTTCTATTGTTGATTCTATTTTTGTTTTCTTTTTTTTCTTTAATATTTCTATATCAGGAATAAATAATTCATTTTCCATATTTTCAATTTCTCTGTTTGTTAATCCATTCAAATCTAAAATAGATATTCTTCCTGCCAAAGATTCAGTTACATTTTCCATTGTTTCAAAAGCTTGTGAACCTGTTAAATAAAATAGCCCATTACATTTTACCTTATTATTTTTTAAATTTTCTAACCTTTTATTATCTACGATTATTTTTATATATGATAATAAATTTGGTGCATATTGAAATTCATCTATAACTAATGGCATTTCATAGGTTCTTAAAAATAATTCTGGATCCTCTATTGCTAAGGCTCTCACATTTAAATCATCAAGAGATACAAAATTTATTTTTTCACTTTTATTGTTATCTGCCATAATATTTAATAATGTTGTTTTTCCAACTTGTCTTGGTCCTGTTATCATGATTACTGGAAATGTATCTTTCATCTTTTCAATTGTTTTTTCCATTGTTCTTTTTATATAATCACTCATATCTTACCTCCACTAATATTATTATACAACTTTATTATATTATTTTCAATAATTTTTATACATTTTTATACTGTAATTATAAAAATGTATAGATTTTATTTTATCTATACATTTTTATATTATTTTTTCATTTTTCTCAATTCTTTAAAAAAATCTTTTAATAAATTTTCACAATCTTCTTGTAAAATTCCTTTTTCATATTCAACCTTATGATTAAATGTATAATCTTCTAATAAATTAAATACTGAGCCTACTGCACCTGTTTTTTCATCACTTGCTCCAATATAAACTTTTTTAATTCTAGAATTAATTAAAGCTCCTGCACACATTGAACATGGTTCTAAAGTCACATACATCTCACAATCAATTAATCTCCAGGATTTTAATTTTTTACTAGCCTTTTGAATTGCTAATATTTCTGCATGGTTTGTTGTATCTAATTTTGTTTCTTTTAAATTATGAGCTCTTGCAATAACTTGTCCATCTTTTACTATTACTGCACCAACTGGTACTTCTAATTTATTGTATGCCTTTTTTGCCTCTTTTAAAGCTTCTTTCATAAATTTTTCTTTTTCTTCCATTTATATTCTCCGTATATGATTTTTTATAATTATATCAAATTATTTATTTTTTACAATGTTTAAGACTATAATTTTTTAAATATTCCATTTGTATAATGTCTTCTAGATATTTTTCTTCATTTGTTTTTGTTTTTTGGGATGCTTTTAATAATAAATATGAAAATAAAATTAAAATGATACTAATAATTATTGAAACAATTACTGCCATAAACACCTCTCTTTCTTTTTAATATTATATTCTTTTGAAACAAAAAAATTACACCAATATTTACATAAAATTATAGCATTTTAAATTTTTTATGTCTTGAAAAAATTGTCGAAAAAATCAAAAAAAATTAAAGGCCCTAATTAACCTTTAATTTTTTATATTACATGAAATTTTTAACAAGAAATATTATTCCAATTACTATTGCTACAATTCCACCAATTAAAGCAAATTTTGCATTTTGATTTGATTTATTTACAAAATCTTCTTCTGATTTTGTTGTAACAATAAATGGCTTTTTAGGATCTTGTGGTTTTCCTATATGTATAGTATCTCCAACTCTAAATGCTTCTCCTAAAACATATAGACTTTGATTTTCATTTATTGTTTTTTCTGTCATTTTAAATCCTAATGTTTCTGCACCATATCTATCCCAAGAGAATGAATTGAAATATCTATAATTGTTTAAATTTGATTTTGGTTCAAATCTATCAAATGTTTTTGGTATGTCTAAATTACATCCTGTTCCATTAATTTCTAGAACAACACTTTCATTTGAACTACTATCTTTCATATTAATTTCTTGACTACTTTTTTCGTTTGAAATATTATTTTCTCTTTTGTTTACTCTTGTTTGCATATTTCCATTGCTATCACGATATTGTTCTCTTTGTTCTGTAACTTGTGCTAATGATGATTCGCAATAAGCAACTTTTCTATTAGAAAATGGTGTTTCAACTAATTCATTAGAAACAATATTTCCTTTTAATTCAACATATTCTCTATATTCATTTCCTAGACCATTTGAATCCATTTGATTAAACATTTCTTTTAAATCTGCAATAGATTTTGTTTGCATATATTTCATTTCCATTGCTGTGCTTTGAGCTTTTGTTCTAATATAAAATATTGAAGCCAAACCTCCAGCAATTAAAGCGATTGCTATTAAAATGTTCATTTGTGTTTCCTCCTATTATGAATTACCCATTTCTTTTTTTAATTTTTCTAATTCTGCATTAATACTACTTTCTTTGTCCATTTGAGCAAATGGATCTGATTCTGATTCTTGAACACCAGAAACTTCTGCAAACGCATCAGCTTGTGATTCTTTTTGTTCAATTTTCTTTTCCATTTTGTCCATTTTTGCAAATGCACTTTTACTGTCCATATTTCCTAATGTTTTAGCCATTTGTGATTTTGCATCTGCCATTTGGCTTCTAGCTACTAACATTGCTTGTTTGCTTCTAGCTTCTTCTAATTTTTGTTTTAATATATCTACTTGATTTTTTATTTCATTTACTTGTGTTTCCATAGATGTTACCATTTCTTGATATTGAGCAACCATATTATCTTGTTTTACTTTATTTTCTAAGGCTTGTCTTGCTAAATCTTCATTACCTTGTTCTAGACATGTTTTAGCTTTACCTTGCCAATTAGCAGATTGTTCTTGAGCATTTTCTAATTGTTTTTTTACTTGGTTTAAGCTTCCCATTGCTGTTCCCAAACTTTGTGTAGATTTTCTTAATTGATCCTCCATATCTATAATTATTTGTTTTACCATTTTTTCTGGATTTTCTGCTTTATCGATTAAATCATTTATATTTGATCTTACTAAATCACTCATTCTTTCAAATATAGCCATTTTAAATTCCTCCTAATAAATTATTTTTTTTTAAATAATGTTTTTAATAATAAACCTGCACCTGCTGCTGCCATACCTACTATTAAAATATATTCATACATTGATGTTGTTACAAAGTATATTCTTATACTCATAATAATTGTAGCAACTATAAATATAACACCTAATGTTATTACTATTTTAGGTATTATTGATTTTGGATTACAGAAATACCATATTATTCCTATAATTAATGGAACTGTAACAAGTCCTGATGATAAATTAAATCCACCAAAATTCCAGCTATACCAATTACTGCTTACCATTACTCTTTTGCTTAATAAGAATAATCCTACTCCTAAAAGAATAATTCCTAAAAAGAATTGTAATAATTCATTTTTTCCACTATTGCTGTCTTCCTCTTTTGGTGGTTTTAAATTACTTATTTCGTCATTTATAGACTTATTTTCTTTATCAGCCATTTTCCCCCTCCTTTTCTTGCTCAACATAATTAAATTATATCATTACGTTTTTTTTTTGTAAATAGAAAACTTTGTAATTTTATGTAAAAAGGATATTAAAAAAGAGGCTACTTTTCGGCAACCTCATTTAACTTTTTTTATTTTATATCTTTTAAATTGTTATATTTGAAGTATGTAAATAATCCAGCTCCTACTAATAAAATAATTGATATTATTAATCCAAATCCAATACCTGTTTTTGGTAATACTCCACCTTTTATTGTTGTATCATTAACAGTGCTTGTTTTATTTGAAGTATTTGCTATAGTATTATTTTTTGATGTTGTATTGTTTGTAGTAGTGTTATTTACTGTATTATTTGTAGTGTTATTAACTGTGTTGTTTTTATTTTCTTCATTTTTTGTTAAATAAACATATTTTATATTATGATTTATAGCATATTTAGCAGCCATTGAATCTTTATAGCAATAAATTGTTAAATTATCATTATGATTTGTAAAGACTTTATCTTCCTTGCTATCTAATCCATAAATGTCTTTTACACCATCATAAATTTCAATTTTGTTTAATTTCTTACAATTTAAAAATGCATCATGCTCTATTGTTTTAACGCTTGAAGGTATTTTTATTT